>Ga0315338_1000063_pt1:0-82500 | contig 523838 bp, 460 predicted proteins | sample ASW8metaG_FD_204518 | JGI IMG/M metagenome (GOLD analysis project Ga0315338, IMG submission 204518) | Ammonia-oxidizing marine archaeal communities from Monterey Bay, California, United States - ASW #8 | ecosystem: Environmental > Aquatic > Marine > Coastal | place: USA: California...
GAAGCCTGCAGCTAAGAAGCCTGCAGCTAAGAAGCCTGCAGCTAAGAAGCCTGCAGCTAAGAAGCCTGCAGCTAAGAAGCCTGCAGCTAAGAAGCCTGCAGCTAAGAAGCCTGCAGCTAAGAAGCCTGCAGCTAAGAAGCCTACCTCAAATAAAGCTAGTGAGCCTGGAGATAAATAGTTGACCACGACACAGCAGTATTACTACGCAACAGGGCGTAGAAAAACCTCGATCGCACGTGTTCGTGTTTATAACACTCCAGGTGGTTCGACCGTGAATGGTAAACCTATCGATGAAGTGTTTACCGTTGGGGCGTGGCTTCGACAAGCAGTTAGTCCACTTCAGGCAACTGACCTTACTGACAAGGTAACGGTTGTTGCGAAGACTCATGGTGGCGGTTCAGCCGGTCAGGCTGGAGCATTCGCTCATGGTTTAGCGCGTGCGCTTGTTGTGATGGACGAGAACAATCGTAAACCCCTTCGAGATGTAGGCCTTATGACTCGTGATCCCCGTATGAAGGAAAGCAAGAAGTATGGGCTTAAAAAAGCCCGTAAAGCTCCTCAGTACACTAAGAGATAAACAATTCTCTAAGGGGTGGTTCTATAGAAGAGTTCTTTGGAAACTTTTCTAATTGTTTTCGATTGATATGCACCTAATCAATCCGGCGAGGTCTGTCAGTATGGAGACTTCCGCGTATGGGAATTTGGCTTGTGTGGTTTTTAATACGATATCGGCAATTGGGGGGTCGATTTCCACGTAAGCGGCACTATAGCTTGGTCTAAGCATGCTCTCAATTTCTTCCAAGAGAGGTGCGATGACTTTTATGCCATCAGGTCCGCCATCGAGGGCTATTCGTGGTTCTCTGGTGATCTCCGCCTCAAGAGATTTTATTACGTGACTTTTTATGTATGGTGGATTTGAGACGATGATGTCGAATTTTCCTTGGAGTGGGGCGAGTAGGTTGCCCTGCGCAAATTTGACTTCGGCACCTAGTTTACAGGCGTTCATGTGGGCGACTTCTAAAGCTTCTGATGAAATATCAGTTGCGAAAACTTCGGCCGATGGCATTTCCAGTGCAATTGAAATCGCTATCGCTCCTGAGCCGGTGCCCACATCAGCGATTCTAGGATTTTCAATTCCACATTTTCGGGCATAACCTATCGCCTGTACAACGAGTTGTTCGCTTTCAGCGCGTGGAATTAACACGCGCTCATCAACTGTGAATTGTCGTTTAAAAAATTCAGTTTTACCGGTGATGTACGATAAAGGTTCTCGATTTATTCGCCGTGCTACGAGCGATTCCAGTAATGGCAACTGATCAGTCGGAGCAATCTTTGATAGATTGCTTAGCTGACGTGTCGCAGACCACCTAAAAGCTTGTCTGATTAAAAGTCTTGCGTTGATGGACGGGTCTTCGATTCCAACCGCACTGAGTTGTGCAGTGACCGCCTTTATAAGCGTGGAAACGGTTTTGGTGGTCATGAAAGACTTTGGTGGTACTTAAGTGTTCGCGGTGGCTAGCTTACGCGCTTGTTCTTCCTGTAATAGTGCATCGATGAACTCGTCGAGTTCTCCGCTGAGCACATTCTGCATTTGGTGACTTGTGTAACCAATACGGTGATCGGTTATTCGTGATTGGGGGAAGTTGTACGTACGAATCTTTTCGGAACGGTCACCGGTTCCCACCTGAGCTTTTCTGTTTGCACTGATTGCTTCATTTCTCTTACGCAGTTCCATGTCCCATAAGCGTGATCGTAAAATTTCCATTCCTTGCAGTTTATTTTGTAATTGGGAACGTTCGTTTTGACACTGAACGACAAGTCCGGATGGTAGGTGTGTTATGCGGATTGCGGTCGCAACTTTATTGACGTTTTGACCTCCGGCCCCACCTGAGTGAAAGACATCTATTTTCAAATCGTTGTCATTGATTTGGATGTCCAGTTCCTCAGCCTTTGGTAGTACCGCAACAGTAGTTGTCGATGTATGAATGCGTCCTTGAGATTCAGTTGCAGGTACTCTTTGGACACGGTGCACTCCACTTTCAAGATGTAAGCGTTGGTACGCTCGCTCACCTTCCAGTTCGAATGTAACCTCTTTCAATCCCCCAACGCCGGTGTCGTTTTGGCTTAATACCTTCAGCTTCCATTTGCGGTTTTCAGCGTATCTCTGGTACATACGGAATACTTCTGATGCAAATAAACCGGCCTCATCTCCACCGGCTCCTGCTCGTATTTCGATGACTGCATCCGCATGTTCTGTTTCATCTTTTGGGAGTAATTCGAGTTTGATGTTTTCTGTGAGAACTTCTAGTTTCTGGTGGAGCTCTTGTATCTCTTCATTCGCCCACTGTCGCACCTCTGGATCTTCCTCTTCCGTCATGATATTTTCTGCACCTTCGAGGTCCGATTGTGTTCGAATCATTTGATTCCATAGATCGACGATATGCTGGAGTTGGCTGTATTCACGGCCTAATCTACGGATAGCGTTCGGATTTGATGCGGTTTCAGGTTGCGACATTAGATGTTCAACCTCACGGTGCCGATCAGCGATATCATTCAGCCGTGATTCCATTGTTTGTTGCATATCTAGATTTTTCTATTAGACCGTATGTGTTCGGCAATTGTGGCGGCATCACGACTGATTTCTTTCTGAACACCGTCCGCTGCTAAATTTTTCAAACTTACAGTTCCTTGATTAACTTCTCTGTCGCCGAGGATTAGAACATTTTCCGCTGCTTGATTATTTGCATAGCGCATCTGCGCTTTTAGTGACCTTTTAGGAGCCAGTATTGTAGAAATCCCCGCTGCTCGCAATTCTGTTGCCAATGAAGCAGGTGCTTTCCCAGCGTCGCCTACCGTGATTATTATGACCTTTGGACCTTTAAGTGGAGTTACCATTACTTTTTGTCTTTTCATTTCAAGAATCATTCGCTCAATTCCTGATCCAAAGCCAATAGCGGGTGTTTCTTGACCTCCTAAAATACCAATTAGCGGGTCATATCTTCCGCCAGCTAAAAGCGTTTGCTGTCCTGTAGCACCAATTGGCTCGTACTCAAATACTGTGCGATTGTAGTAGTCCAGACCGCGCACTAATCGATGGTCGATGGTATACGAAAATTCAGGATAATTAGTTTTCATATTGTCTAGTAACGTCAGTAAAGAAGTCCAGTGTTCTTTGGTTTCCCCTGTTATGTAATCCACAGATCTTGGTGCTGCATCAGTAAGTGACTGTGTGTCAGGATGTTTTGAATCGAGCACGCGTAATGGGGCTCGTTCAAGGCGTTTTTGGTCGATTTGCGGCAACTGATTCGCTACAGCTGTGAAGTATTTCTCCAAATCACTGATATAGCCAGATCTGGCCGTGGGATCTCCCAGATTGTTCAATCGAAGTGTCACCCCCTTTATTCCCAGATCATCGATGTATTTCCAGCCGAGCTCAATTATTTCGGCATCCACTTCAGGTGATGAATCCCCGATTATTTCGCATCCAAACTGATGGTGTTGACGCACTCGACCAGCCTGCGGTCTTTCGTATCGAAACATTGGCGCCATATAGAACATGCGCACTGGTTGTGGGAGATTGTGTAAGCCGTTTTCGATGTAAGCGCGACATACAGAAGCGGTTCCTTCGGGACGTAGCGTTATCGAATCACCGCCGTGATCTTCAAACGAATACATCTCTTTCTGAACGATGTCCGTTTCATCACCCACACCTCGTTGAAAAAGATTCGTTTCTTCAAATGTGGGGGTATCGATACGTCCGAATCCGAACTGTTCGGCGATTTTACTGGCAGTCGAGTAAACATGAGACCAATGAGGTTGATCCTGGGGGAGTATGTCAGATGTCCCGCGTGGCCGTTTGAAATTCATGTAAGTGATTGTCTCTTAAACCAAGATATCAGCACATTGGGTGGTCCGTAGTAAAATCACACACCGTTGGTTAGATCAGGGTTTAGGAACCCAAACCTGCTGCTTGGTATATCTTACCTTCGGTTTTTATTGCTGGCGCGTAGACCATACGAGCTTTGTTCATTTCTCTGAGATTTTCAGCGCCTACGTATCCCATGCAAACTTGCAATGCGCCTACAAGATTCAATGTCCCGTCGGTGCGTGATGATGGTCCGTATAGAAGTTGATTTAAGCTGTATTCGGTACCCATATTAATTCGTGTTCCACGTGGGAGCGAATCATGCCAAGTCGCCATTCCCCAATGGTAACCGTGGGCGGGAGCTTCTTCACATTTGGCGAACGGGCTGCCGATCATCACGGCATTTGCCCCGGCTGCAAAAGACTTACACACGTCACCTCCAGTCCGAATTCCCCCGTCGGTGATTATAGGTATGTATTTACCGGTCTCCTTGAAAAAATCGTCTCGGGCAGCAGCACATTCAACAGTAGCGCTAACCTGGGGAATACCGATTCCTAGAACTTCTCGACTTGTGCAAACAGATCCGGGTCCCACACCAACCATCACGCCTTGAATGCCTTGTTGCATTAATTCTTTTGTGACCTCATAGGAAACTGTATTACCAACAAGTACTGGAACATTGAGATCTTCGACCAGTTCAGAAAAAATTAACCCTTTTAGACTTTTTGATGAATGTCTGGCAGTCACAACAGTTCCTTGGACGACCACCATGTCAGCGCCGGCTTCCACAGCCACAGGGGCCATTCTCTTGGCCGTCTGCGGCACAAATGAAACAGCAGCAGATCCGCCTCCCTTCTTCACCTGTTCTACCTTTTTTGCGATTAGTTCTGGTCGTTGAGGTGCAGAGTAGATTTTCTGCATGATTGCGGTTGCTTCTTCACGCGGTGCCGCCGCTATCTCTTCATATATTTCGGTGGTGTCTTCGTAACGGGTGTGTAGTCCGTCCATATTCATAACTGCAAGCCCACCCGATTTTGTCATTTCGATTGCAAAATTTGGATCTACTACAGCATCCATTGCTGAGGCAATAAATGGGATATTCAGCTTGATTCCGTCGAAATTCGTCGACAAATCTGCCATTTCCGGATTAATAGTGATGTCGCCTGGAGTTATTGCCACATCATCAAATCCGTATGCGGGCTTCAGTTCCTTGAAGTCACGAGGCACGTTTTGAACTCCTTATGTTTATTATCAGCAGGAAATTTTGCTTGCGGCGTTCTGGTATTTGATGGTGGTTACGAATTTCGCCGCATGTCCATTCCAACTCAGTATACGCTCAGTTTTCGCGGTTCGTATACTCTGACTTTAAGGCATCATTAAAGTTGAAAATTGCGATGCAATTGCTATCCTAGCCTAACTGCTAAATCGCAGGTTTTGGCAAGAGATTAGTGTTGGAATTATTGGCAGGTCAAATCATTGGAATGAATTATTCAGGAAGTATTACTGATGTAGCAGGAATTACAGTCGGCCATCACACGGATCTTGAAAATGGTACGGGCTGTACTGTGCTTCTGTCTGAGCAGAATGCCGTCGCTGGACTTGAAGTACGAGGTGCCGCTCCTGGTAGCCGTGATACTGAACTGCTTCACCCTGTAGCGGGTGCTAAGTGGATAAATGGAGTGACTTTGACGGGTGGGAGTGTATTTGGTCTGGATTCCTCCGGTGGGGTTATTCGATACCTTGAAGAACAAGGCATTGGCATCAAAATGGGAAGGATTCGAATTCCACTTGTTCCAGCTGCGGTGATTTTTGATCTTGGATTTATCAATCATCGAGTACGACCTAGTTTCGATGATGGTTACGCAGCAGCAAAATCGGCATCAATTAAGTTCAAAACAGGATCTGTTGGAGCTGGTACCGGTGCCACCGCTGCCAAGCTGCTCGGTCAGAGGTTTTCGATCAAGGGTGGAATAGGAACTGCTTCGGTAGAAGTTTCGAGCGGAGCAACAGTTGGAGCCCTAATGGTTGTGAATGCTATAGGGGACGTGGTTAACCCAGACACGGGTGAAACAGTTGCTGGGCCCCTCACTGAAACCGGGTTTGATAACTCGGTTGAACTGATGATCAAAAAGCCTTCGGAAGATACAGGTTTTTTTAGGAACACGACTGTAGGAATCGTGGCGACAGACGCCAAGCTCGACAAGGTAGGTGCTACTCGTTTGGCGATGGCAGGACAAGACGGAATTGCGCTTGCAATTCGACCGGCTCATACGGCAAATGACGGAGATACGATATTCGGCCTTTCAACAGGAACCCATACAGAACATACTTCAGGAGATACTCTTCATGCAGCTGCTTTAAAAGCGGTGTCAGAGGCCATTATGAATGCGATTGATTCTGCTGAAACATTGGGTGGGGTTCTTTCTGCGAAAGATGCGAAAGGTAGGTTTGTATGACCTCTCTTCCTGTATTGAACAAAGAATCTGCTGTCGCCGTTTTAGGAGCTGGACGACTTGGTTCAAGTCTCGCAATCGCTATGGACAAAGCTGGATATACCGTTACGGCAATCACGAGCAGACAACCCGCACATCGTGAATGGCTGAGTTCGCACCTTACAACCGGTATAGTTGTTGAGAGCGTCCAGACGGCAGCTAACGTTGCCAACATCGTGTTCGTAACTGGACCTGATGCTTATATAGAAGAAATTTGTTCAGGGGTAAAATGGCGATCCCATCAAGCGGTTGTTCATTGCGCTGGCGCCTTGTCATTGGCACCCCTTGATCGAGCACGCGTTGCTGGAGCTCAGACCGGAGGATTCCATCCTCTTCAAACGTTTCCGACGATTGATTCGTATGAGCGCCTGAAAGAGGTGTCATTTGCAATAGAGTCGGCTAGTCCCACGCTTTTAGGTTGGTTGCGTACCCTTGCTGAAGATTTAGGTGGTTCGGCTTTCAAAATTGAGTCATCTCAGCGAGCTGCTTATCACGCTTCAGCAGTAATGGCCTGCGGACTCCTCTCAGGCCTCATTGGATTATCAGCTGAAATGTGGGAACCTCTGGGGATCGAGCGTAAAGAGGCACTGAGACGATTAATTCCGCTTCTTAGAGCGACTGTTGATGCTCTCGACGAAAAAGGACTGCCCGAAGCGATAACTGGGCCATTCGTACGCGGCGATGTTGAAACAATTACGATGCACCTAGAAGCCACTGCAAACAAATCTATAGGAATCGGCAATGCGTACGCATCCCTCGCTTTGGCCTCATTGCATATAGCCAAAGAACAGGGGGGGTTATCTGATTCTGGGTTTGAAGGTATCAAATCGTTACTTTCTAATGAAAATTGAACTACGGATTGCCCCAAAAACTTAAAAATAGGTAATAATGATTTGTAGTAAGTGAACTAAGGCCTGGCGGCTAGCAAGTGCAGTCGACCGGCGCGGAGGTACACAGTGACGGTTCGCCGAATCACAACATACAAGATTCAACAGATGAAGCGTCGTGGCACACCTATCCCGATGGTTACGGCATACGATTACACGGCAGCCCGTATTATCGATGCGGCAGGCCTGCCCATGATTCTTGTTGGTGACAGTATGGGTCATGTTGTTCTTGGTTACGATTCAACAATTCCAGTAACCGTTGACGATATTGTTAACGCCTCTGCAGCTGTTGTTCGAGGGACAACCAAACCACTTATTGTTGCTGATATGCCGTTTCTCAGCTATCAAATTGATGCTGAAACGGCTTTGCGCAATGCAGCTCGCCTAATTCAAGAAGGTGGAGCGCAAGCAGTAAAACTCGAAGGCGGCAAATCGGTCGCTCCGATAATTCGGCGACTTACCGAGGCTGGTCTTGCGGTAATGGGGCATATAGGACTTACACCGCAGCATGTGAACAGGCTAGGCGGCTACCGAGTACAGGGTAAGACGGAAACTACGGCTAATGAGGTTCTTGAGGATGCTTTGTCACTTCAGGAGGCTGGTGCATTTTCTGTTGTTCTTGAACTAATTCCTGCTGAACTCGCGAAGAAGATAACAAAGGTACTAGATATTCCGACCATTGGAATCGGTGCCGGTGTTCATTGTGATGGGCAAGTCCAGGTTTTCCACGATATGTTGGGACTTGATCCTGATTTCAGGCCTCGCCATTCGGGTGAGTATGCCAATCTGGCTCCGATTATCAAGGATGCGCTTGTTCGGTATGGACAGGATGTGGGTGCTGGTGCGTTTCCGACTGATGCACAGTCTTTTTTCTCGGACGAGTCACGTGTCATGACGCCTATTAGAAATGCCCTTGAGCCAGACAACTAATTTATGCGTGTAATACGTACCGTTGCGGAAATGCAGGAAATTCGGCGGCGTATATCTGGTTCAGTTGGACTGGTTGCCACACTTGGCGGCATTCATCATGGTCATACGAGGCATTTGCAGGTTCTGCGCCCACAGTGTGACGTACTTATAGGGTCGTTATTTCTCAATCCAACACAGTTTGTTGAGAATGAGGATTTTTTTGATTATCCGGGCGATGAAGCTTTTGATATTGCCAACTTTGATGAGAATGGTTCGGACTTTGTTTTTGTTCCATCTGTTGAAGAGATATATCCGACTAATGGCAATCCTGTTCCGTTGATTGATCCAGGGCCAGTAGGAAAATTACTCGAAGGCATCCATCGCCCCGGACATTTTGAAGGGGTAGCTACAGTCGTCACTCGATTGTTTTCAATTATTTCTCCAGATAAAGCAACTTTTGGTGAAAAAGATGCCCAGCAACTTAGGATCATCCAACATGTAAACAAATCACTCAAACTTGGGATCGAAATAATTCCCATACCGACAGTTCGTGAACTCGATGGGTTGGCTATAAGTAGCCGTAACGCGTATCTATCTCCACTAGAACGAAAAGCCGCGCCTGTCTTGTTTAGAGCTCTTACCGCTGTCAAGTTAATGTGGGATTCCGGTGAGCGATCGGGTGACGCTCTTAGATTTAAACTCAAATCAGTATTACTTGATGAATCGCTAGCTCATACAGAATATGCGGCCATCGTGGATACCGACACTTTTCAGGAACTTCAACATGTTGTTGGATCCGCCAGAGCTCTCCTTGCAGTGAATATTGGACGGGCTAGGTTAATTGATAATTTGTTTTTGGGTAAATGTGCTTGAATCTGAATTGATCTAAAATATGGTTGTTCGAAACATGTATTTGGGTTGGGCTACCTCTACGATTTGGCACATGAATATTCTTGTTACCAATGATGATGGTTTTGATAATCCAGGGATTTGGGCACTTGCCAAAGCTGTTAGATCACTAGGCGAAGTGACAGTTGTTGCTCCAGTGAATAATCAGTCAGGTACAGGATGTTCTATATCTTTTCGTAAATCCGTAAATGTAGATCAGGTGCCGAGTAAGCTCGAAGGAGTGAACTGTTTTGCAGTGAGTGGGACACCTGCTGATTCAGTGATTTTGGGATCAAAATACATTCTCAAAGAAGATTTGGATGTAGTGGTTTCGGGGATCAATCCTGGCTTTAACACGAGCAGGAATATGTTCATTTCTGGAACATTTGGCGCAGCAATAATTGCATCGGCACTTGGTGTTAGGGCATGTGCTTTTTCTATGGACGCGATGGATCCTGTCGATGATTTGACGGTTGCGAACGTTATAACAGCGATTACTAATGAGTTAATGTGCACTGAAACCCCTTCCGGCTCTCTGTTCAATGTGAACTTCCCTACAATTTCGGTTGGCGGTATAAACGGCGCGGAAGGCTGTGCTCCAGCACGTTCTGATCTGAAAATGAACTTGGATTTACAGTCTGATGGGGGGTATGAAATATTCTCTGGATTAAAAGTGAATATAGATGACCTAGAACTAACTCCAGGCAGTGATGTTGAAGCCCTTACTCGAGGTAAAGTGGCGTTAACGGCGTTAGATGGAACCAGCCTTGATTATTTGCGGGATGACCAGTCACTTCATCGAATGATTGATGCAGCGAACCGAGTAATAGGTTGACGGGTTATCAATAATTATCCAGAATTTCGCTACGCAAGGTGAAATTCAGGCCGCCAAATTGCTGATGAAAGGGAAATATCGTGCTTTATGAACTTCGCGTATATGAATGTCTGCCTGGAAGGCTTCCGAATATCAACGCTCGTTTTGCCAATCATACGATTAAGTTATTTGAAAAGCATGGCATCAAAAGCATAGGGTATTGGACTACAGACGTTGGTGAAAGTAACCACGAATTGACATATATGGTGGCATTTGAGGATGCCAACCAAAGAATGACGGCTTGGGATAGCTTTCGTAACGATCCGGAATGGGCCAAAGTGACTGCTGATTCTCATAGAGACGGATTAATTGTTAAGAATGTTCGGAATCAACTACTCACGCCAACGAACTACTCTCCGATGCAATAATCTCAAAGACAAATTCAGACGCACTCCATATTCGTGTTTACTAATGCTCGATTAACGAGAACATGCCAAATAAACAAAAACTTCAAAATCTTTCAGGACGGGCTCACATCGTAGGAGTCGCTGAATCGAATAAATTGGGCAAGGTTCCAGAAAAATCTCCACTTGTTCATCATTCTGAAGCAGCGATAAATGCCCTTGATGATGCGGGCTTGCAGCTTGCTGACGTTGATGCATTATTTACTGCTGGGTGGTCTACTTTGGATGTTGCCGAGTATCTTGGTATCCAGCCCCGTTATACGGACAGTACTTCTGTTGGCGGTTCATCGTTTGTAATCCATGTTGCACACGCACTTGCTGCGATTGCAGCCGGGTATTGCGAAGTAGCGTTGATTACACACGGTCAGTCGGGTCGGTCGGATCGTGCGCCGATTCCACGTAATCCCGGCACCCCAATGGCGCAATACGAGGCGCCGTATGGAATCATTGGTCCGCCTGTTTCGTACGCAATGGCAGCGCGCAGGTATATGCATGAGTACGGCGAGGATCGGACCCGCCAGGCGATGGCAGAAATTGCCGTCTCGACTCGAAAATGGGCCAATCTGAATCCAATGGCATATTTTTATGATAAGCCTGCGACGTTTGACGATTATCACAACTCGAAATGGGTTGCCTGGCCGTTTCATCTGCTAGATTGTTGCCTGGTAACAGATGCTGGCGCTGCGATTGTTATTACTACTCCCGAACGCGCAAGGGATGCGAAAAATGGTAGCGTGACTATTTTGGGTGCTGGAGAAGGGCATGATCATTCAGGAATTTCCCAGATGCCCAATTTAACCAAAGCGTTTGGTAGGCATACAGGACCGCAAGCATTGGAGATGGCTGGCATAACGCACTCAGACCTTGATCTTGCGATGATTTATGATTCGTTTACTTACACCGTGCTGGTGAGTATAGAAAACCTTGGATTTTGCGCTCCAGGTGAAGGCCCGGACCTCGTAGCTTCTCAAAGAACCGCACCCGGTGGTGATTTTCCAGTGAACACCAATGGGGGTGGGCTTTCTTATACTCATCCCGGGATGTATGGGATTTTCACTATAGTTGAGGCGGTACGGCAGTTGCGTGGCCAGGCAGGCGAACGTCAGTTGGATAATTGTGATCTAGCGGTCGCACATGGCACTGGCGGGCTCTTATCTTCTACTGGCACGGTTGTACTTGGAGTTCAGTAACGATATGGCGAATACAACATCAAAACCACAGCCGGTATCACAGCCGGAATCGGATCGCTATTGGGTGGGGCTCAAAAATGAAGAAATTTGGCTTCAGCGCTCGACTACAACCGGTGAATTTCAATTCTATCCTCGTAATTTTTCAATATCTGAGCCTGAAAATGGTAGTGAAGGAATCGAATGGGTGAAAGTGTCAGGCCAGGCGGAACTTTTTACCTTCGCAATTGTTCACGCCGCTCCGCATATGGGATTTGCTGGTGACGTACCGTACATTACAGCACTCGTACGATTACAAGAGGGTGTGATTATTCCTACAAACATTGTTGGCGTTGACCCTGAACCCGAAGCTTTATGCATAGGAATGTTATTGAAACCGGTATACGAGCATAGTGAAGGTGGCCAAACTTTATTGAAATTTACTCCTGCGTAGTTTTGTGTGTGATGCCGGGTTAGAATAAAGGTTGGCTACGCGAGCAGGTTGGCTAAGAAAGAAATTCTAATTTCAACACTTGACCAGAGAAACCTGACGCTATACCTCGGGACACAAGTATTTTCCGTTTCGGTGAAACCGGTTGAAAGATGTTTAAGCATTTGACTGCCAGTGCGTCTTTTTTCATTTCGAATTGAGTTGAGGTCACATCAATGTCTAATAACTTTCTTAAGTTCAGAGATATTGCTTCTCATGATATTCAATCCGTACTTGATCGAGCAACTGAAATGAAAGCTGGCATGCTGAGTAATGCACTTGCTGGCAAATCGATTGCGATTCTTTTTGAAAAGCCTTCGTTGCGTACTAAACTTTCGTTTTGGGTCGGAACTCAAAAATTAGCTGGCAACCCTGTTTATTTTGGCCCTGAAGAGGTTGGGCTCGGCAAGCGGGAGCCTGTAGCCGATGTAGCACATGTTATGTCGCGCATGTCTGACATCATCGTAATTAGGACGTTTCTACAGTCTACTATCGAAGAATTTGCAGCAAATGCATCGGTTCCGGTTATTAATGCTCTTACTGACCATGAACATCCGTGCCAAGCTCTTGCAGACATACTGACTATCACTGAGCAATTGGGAAGCGTCGCAGGTGCGAAAGTTGCATTTATAGGAGATGGTAACAACGTTGCATTGAGTCTTGGATATGCAGTTGCAGGCTTGGGCGGACAGTTGAAAATCGCTTCACCAGATGGATACAAACTTTCTGGTGATTCCCTTGATGGGGCAAATGCTTATGGTAAACACGTGGGAGGTTGTGTGAATCAGGTAAGCAACCCGCTGGAAGCTGTGCTCAATGCTGATATTGTTTATACCGATGTGTGGACAAGTATGGGTCAGGAGACTGAATCAGCCGAGCGTCTAGCGGCTTTTGAAGGCTATCAGGTCAATCCGGGAATCCTAGATCAGGCATCCCCAAATGTGAAATTCATGCATGATCTTCCAGCACACCCAGGAGAGGAAATTTCAGATGGCCTACTTTACGATCCAAGGTCAATAGCATTCGATCAAGCTGAAAATCGTCTTTGGGCACAAGCTGCTCTTATGGAAAAGTTGATCTAGTTTTCATTGGGTTGAATGTATTCAATTAGGTTGAAATACTTTTGCACCCATGCAGTGTGCACCAGCCGGGCAATGAAGTAACTCTAGGATATTAAAATGGCTTTGCCAGTAGTAGCAATAATCGGAAGACCCAATGTAGGGAAGTCGACTTTGTTTAACCGTTTGGCGGGTCGGCGAATTGCTATTGTCAGTGACATTCCAGGTACAACTCGTGATCGTGTTTCTATGGATGCTGAATGGGGACAACATCGGTATTTGATTGTAGATACGGCAGGGGTAGAAGATCGTCCTCACGATGAGTTGATGTGGAGTGATATTAAAAATCAGGTCCGAATAGCCTTAAATCAGGCTGACGCTATCATCGTTGTGGTAGATGTGAATGATGGTGTAGTTGATGCCGACAAAGATGTGGTTGATATGGTGCGGCGAGTGGGGAAGCCAGTTGTTCTTGCAGCGAACAAGGTGGATACCCTTTCGCGTGAGGATATGATTTATGAGTTTTTTGAACTTGGCATTGGCGAACCACATCCCATTAGTGCGTATCACGATACTGGCATAGTTGATCTTATGGAGTCTGTGTTTGATCAGATTCCTTTATCTGAAAATGAACCGATCAGTCATAGCACTATCAAAGTAGCGATCGCCGGACGACCTAATGCTGGAAAGTCTGCGTTGTTTAATGCATTGACTGGTCAAGATCGCGCTATCGTTAGCCCGGTTGCTGGAACCACCCGTGACACAGTCGATTCATTATTTGATTATGAAGGTGAACGAATTACGTTTTTGGATACGGCAGGACTGCGGCGTCGCGGGAAAACTGATCCTGGGATCGAGAAATATAGTGCTATTAGAACCATTGGTGCGATCGAACGTTGTTACGTTGCCGTCTTGGTATTGGATGCTACTGAATTTGTCACTTCGCAAGATACACACATTGGCGGGTACATAGATGATGCATCACGTGCTGCGGTGATAGTAGTGAATAAATGGGATTTATCCAAAGAATTAAATTTAGAAAAGGTTCAGGTTCAAGCTGAAGTTCGTAACCGGTTCAAGTTTATTCCTGAAGTTCCCATTGTGTTTACTTCTGCTCTCACAGGGCGCGGCGTGGAGATACTACTTCCAACGATCATGAGTGTCTACAGAGAGTTTTCCAAACGCATTCCAAGATCCGAAGTGAGTCGAGCGGTTTTTGATGCAATGGGTGAGAATCCTTTGCCTGGTTTCGGTCGTAGACGTCCCAGAATTATCCGGTGTTTACAAAGTAGGTCTTCTCCTCCAACTTTCGAATTCACTACTCGCAACCCAGAGCTAATACACTTCAGTTATCGTAGATATCTTGAGAATCAATTGCGAGATAGATTTGGATTTGTGGGTTCGCCAATTAAGATGATGTTTCAAAGTCGACAAGATGAATGATCTCAGTATTGCAATAGCTGCGTTAGTTAGCGCTTATTTTTTTGGAGCAATACCTTCGGGCGTGATAATTGGACGCTTGTGGCGCGGCGTGGATATTCGTAGTTATGGAAGTGGTGGATCAGGGGCTACTAATGTAAATCGGACGTTGGGGCCGCGTGCGGGGGCAGTTGTTTTAGCCTCTGACATTACTAAGGGACTACTAGTTACAGGTGTCGTGCGTTACCTGCTTGAAGCAGATGCTTGGTTAATTGCTTCTGCTGGGACAGTCGCAGTTTTAGGCCACATGTTCCCGGTGTATATCCAATTCAAAGGCGGCAAGGGTGTTGCTGCTGGATTGGGAGCACTAGCTATTATTTCCCCAATTTCGGCGGTCATAGCACTTAGTGGGGTGGTTATCGCTTTATTGTCAAAATACGTTTCTCTTGGATCGATAATCGGAACCAGTTTGAGCTTGGGTGCTTTGATAATTTTTAGTGCTTTCGAATTGACAATTGTTGGATGGGCTCATGATCACTGGTATCTTATTTTTGCAATCCCAGTCACCATTCTTATTATTTGGAGTCACCAGTCTAATATTGGACGACTTGTAAAAGGTGATGAATCGAAGCTAGAAAACAAGCCTGATCCGCGCAGGGTGCAATGAACCGCGTAAACTGCTTATGTGAAACACATAGGAATTGTTGGTACCGGGGCTTGGGCGACCACCCTAGGAATACTTTTAGCACGCACTGGACATGAAACCGTTTTGTGGTCTCGTAGTGAAGCACGGGCAGCAGAGCTTATTAGAGCGCGTATAAATGAAAGATCAGTACCGGGAGTCCAGTTTCCAGCGTCTATGAGCGTGTCCGCATCCCTCCATGAGTCTTTTTCAGAATCTGAGCTCGTAATAGTGGCTGTACCTTCGGTAAGTGTTCGACAAAACCTGAAGGACGTTTGCCATGCTTTATCGTCCGTGACTAGCATTGTGTGTGCAACCAAAGGCATTGAAATTGAATCTGGTAAACGTATGTCGGAGGTTATTTCAGAAGAATTGCCGGAGTTTTGTGTGGACAATATAGGTGTTCTTTCTGGTCCAAATCTTGCGCCAGAAATTGCGGCAGGCAAGATCTCTTCTGCCACGCTAGCCTTCCCAAATTCTAATGTTAGTGAGTCTGTCCAATCAATCCTTAGTTCAGATATGTTTCGTGTATACCGTAGTCAAGACGTCAAGGGCGTTGAGTTGGGTGGTGCTCTTAAGAATATTGTTGCCATTGGGGCCGGGTTTATCGACGGTGCGGGTCTTGGAGCGAATATTAAAGCCGCATATGTTACACGCGGGCTTTATGAAATCACTCGGCTGGGAATTGCGATGGGTGCGAACGGGGATACTTTCGCTGGCTTGAGTGGAATGGGTGACCTGATCGTGACTTGTTATTCCACCTTGAGTCGTAACTATCGACTTGGATTTGGCCTTGCATCGGGTAAAGATCTGCAATCAGTTGTTGCAGAGCTTGGTCAAACAGTTGAAGGAGCCCCGACGAGCCAAGCGGCTGTTCGTTTGGCCCAGCAACTGGATATCGATATGCCAATAACTAATGCGACGCATGCAGTATTGTTTGAAGGTGCTTCACCTCGAGACGTTGTAAATGATTTAATGGTTCGTACACTGCAGCCTGAGAGTAAGCTTCAAGCTATCTAACCGCCTAAATCACCCATTTCATACAAGATTGCTGACATCACTGTGATAGCCGCGGTTTCGCTACGAAGCACTCGGGGTCCTAGGTTGACGAGCTGCGCACCTGTCTTTTGGATACTAAGTGCTTCTTTTTGACTTAAACCGCCAGGTGGACCGATTATTACAGTGAGACCGTCTGGATGATTCTTAAGAGATTTCAGGGCGGTTTTGAGAGATTTCGACCCATCGGTATTTTCTTCCCACATGCACAGGACATTCCGTTTTATCTGGGCTTGGTTGATGGCCTCCATCAACGATATGGGTTGTGCTATTGATGGAATGATTGCACGTCCACTCAGTTCCGCTGATTCGATGGCAATGCGTTCCCATCGCTTGAGTCTTTGCAGAGAAGGACTTCCTGAATTGCCCCCCTGTACTCGTTCTGAAATTACCGGTATGAACTTCACTGCGCCCAGTTCACTGCATTTTTGAATAGCTAACTCAATGCGTTCTGGTCTAGCCAGCCCGAGGATCATGGTGATCTTAGTGGAAGGTTCTGGGATCGTTTTTACTGTGGAAATCAATGTTGTTGATATTTTGTTTTTGCCTACTCTAGAAATTTCTGCTTCCCATTCATCTCCTGCTCCATTGAATAGTCGTACCCTCTCGCCAGCTTCGATTCTTAAAACATTTTTTATCTGCCGAGCGATCGAACCTTTAAGCGATATCGTCTGGCCCGCTGTATCAATATCTGTTACGTAGAATCGATGCATTATTTGGATCTTGTTATCAAAGTCATAGTCCAGTCTTCTATTTGTCTAGTCGATTGAACTTTTCCTCCTGCAAATTCAAAAGCTGAAGCAACATCGTTAATACGAGTTTTCAGTACACCTGAGGTGATTATGACGCCGTCCTCTGCAACAGTGGCGACAAGTGTTTCAGCGAGTGTTATGAGTACGTTAGCAGCTATGTTAGCCACCACAACATTGAAATCTCCATCCGTTACTTCATCCTGAGGGAATGAACCAGATAGGATCGTTGATTGTGAGAAGAACCCAGCATCTTTGATATTTCTTATCGATGCATTTACCGCATCATTTTCGATGTCGATTCCGATAGCGTGTTGAGCTCCAAGTGCTAACGCTGCGATAGAAAGTATCCCCGAACCACAGCCGACGTCTAGGATCCGATCGTTTGGTTTTACAATTTTTTCTATTTCTTCCAAACACATTCGCGTGGTCGGATGATGGCCAGTGCCAAAGGCTAGTCCTGGCTCTAATGTTATGACCACATCAGAATTTTTTCTTGTGAAATCAGCGGACTTAGGTACGACCACCAAATTTTTACCGATTCTGATAGGTTCAAATTTTTGATTTCGCCATTCTTCATCGCTGACTTCTCGTTCTTCAATTTCTGGTAGATCAACGAAATGTCTGATCAATCGAATTCCGACGTCGATCGCCGTTTTACGACTATTAGTGGTTTCGTCGAAGGGAAGCCAGCCTTTGATAGTTATCCAGTCACTAGGGTTAGGGATTTCTCCTTCATCCGGGTTGTACCCGCCGGGATGTTCTACCGATGCTGATCCTTGGCCGTGGAGATTGAATAGGTGGGTTAGAGGCTCTACATATTCTGCTGGGGAAGTGATGCTGATTTGTAGCCAACGCATTTAAAAACGACCTTTGTTCGGGTTTGAACCGTTATTTAATGGTTGTTTTATTCACCGTTGAAAGCGTCTTTAAATCGGCCAAAAAATCCATGCTGGTTAGCCGATCCCTTGCCGACCCGTTTTAGCCCAAATGATTCTGCGAGTTCTTGTAAGAGTTGAGTTTGGTGTTCATCAAGTTTTCTAGGGGTAATGATCTTGAGCTCAACAAGTTGATCTCCTCGACGTCCGGAACCACCAATGTGTTGAATACCCGCACCTTTGATTCGTTGAATCGTTCCGGATTGAGTGCCGGGTTTTATTTCAATATCGGTTGAGCCATCTAGTGTTTCAACACTGATGATGCCACCAAGAGTGGCCATTGTTATGTCGAGTTCTGCGATCATCAGGATATCGTCACCCTTACGGTCGAAAATCTTGTCTTTTTCTACTCCTATATGGACATAAAGGTCGCCGTTTTTAACGCCTCTTCCGCCCGATTCGCCTTCCCCATGGATCAATAGCTTGGTTCCATGTTCGATACCGGCTGGAATTTGAACTTCTATCTTGCGTGATTTTTGTTCTTTGCCACGGCCAGAACATTTTTTGCAGGCGGTTTGCACGGTCTGTTTCTCGCCCTGACATGTAGGGCAAGTGGTCACCTGTTCGAACTGCCCAAAGAATGTTCGCTGAGTGCGACGAACCTTGCCTTCTCCATGGCAACCAGGACATTCGATAACCTCAGTGCCCGGTTCGGCTTTATTTCCGTCACATCGTTCACAAGGCTCCATTCGGTTTATTTTAAGTTCTTTTGGCACTCCAAATGCAGCGTCTCGGAAAGAAACATTGATTTGGAATTCTAGATCGGCTCCTCTGTTAGGAGTTTGTCGGCTTGAGCCACCGAAAAAGGAGTCAAATATGTCCCCAAAACCACCAAATCCCTCGAATCCATCGAAGCCTCGACCCTGCTGGCCGTTGACACCTGCGTGACCGAACTGGTCATATTGCGCTTTGCGTTGCGGGTCACTTAGAACCTGATACGCCTCGTTTACTTCTTTGAATCGTTCGCTCGCGTCAGATTCTTTATTACGATCTGGGTGAAATTTTAGTGCCTGTTTTCGAAATGCCTTTTTGAGATCTTCTTGTGTCGCATCACGTGTGACACCAAGAACCTCATAATAATCACGTTTACTGGTTGTCATAGGAACAGTGGTAACTTAGTCGGTAGTCAGGGTTTCGTTTAATTTACGGCTTTGAATTCATCTTCAGTATTAATTGTAGCCTTGATACACCTCAAAACCGAACGAATATTGGAATTTAAGCTAACTCAAATAGTTATGGCAAACTGACGATGAGTACTAGCCGTATACCATCATGGTTATTTCATTCAGCTGTTGCGCGATATAACTTACAGATGGAATCGCTGCGCCATATCTCATTCGAGTCGGAGCGATTACTCCAATAATGCCTTCGGCTGTATTTGAAGTACCGTATCGACTGAAGACGACGGAGAAATTTTTTAGTGTCTGCTCTGTATTTTCCTCACCAATTACAACACTAGCGGTGCCATGTTCATCAGTATATTCATCCAATGTCGATATGGCGAAAGGATCTTCGATAATCCAAGTAGCGCCTTGGGCCATAATTGGGTTAGCAATCATTTCGGGCTGTCTGAATAGCTTACCGATACCATTGAATCGTTTTTCTGTAGGAGAGCCATTATTGTGTCGTTTTAGAGCCTTTAGAGCTGAATCGAAAGCCAGTCTTTCCAAACCAGTTTCGACGTGTGACACTCGGGATGGCAGGCTGTTCACCGGGACATCGACTATCGCTTCACTTAATCGATTACGCGCATGCTCAATGTCAGAGTTAGTAAGAGGCGACTCAAGCTTGATGATCTGCTTGTAAATACTTGCTTCCTGCAATACTAAGATTACTACTAATAACATTTCCTTAAGGCGTAGTAGCTCAACACTTTTTACTGGTGCTGGAGCCGATTGGGGAACTGTTGTGAAAGCAAGAGTCCCAGTCAAGCCAGCCAAGATTTCAGAGGAAGAGTTTACCCATTCTTCTACGTATGTTTGAACCGTCTGGAGTTCCTCATCTATGCGTGCTGCCGTGGCCGGATGCAGTGTTGCCTCTGGATCCAGAGATGTTACGAATTGACGATAGCCACGGTCGGACGGCACACCGCCTGCCGAAACATGTGGGCGGCGTATGAATCCATCTTCTTCTAGCGCAACCATTTCGTTGCGTATTGTCGCTGGGCTGGCTTTGAGATTCGTTGAACGAGCGACTGTGCTCGAAGCGACAGGAGACGCCGTCTGAACATGTTCAGAGACGATGAATTTGAGGATCTCTCTTTTTCGATATGACAGAGCCGGCATATTTATTCTTGTCGAATCCAATACACGGTAAGTGATAGGTTCTGGTGAACCTAGCATGCATTTTTCCCGAGTGTCAATGGCAAATTGATCTTTAGCGTCTGAATGAACCGGATTCTCCTCCTCAGGAGTTTAATCAGGTTCGTGAAGATTTACTGTTTACCTCATACTGCTCACGTAGAACACAGGCAATAGATAATGTATTTATTCGTGATCTTATGGGGATGTATTTTCTTGTTTTTGTCCAGCCAGCAATATACGAGGCAGTGTGGATAGTATTTACCTGGTTGTTGGGGTATTCGTGGAGATTCCAAAAAGGGTCAGATGCTTTATATTGAATTACATCTCAATTATTGCCGCCATTAGAGCTTTTCGTTGACGCTTGTGCGGGCACATAGTTAAATTGATCTGTCTCCAAGTGCTGAGAATTACTCTAATACTTGGGATTAAAGTGACCGAATTAAGGAACGCTCGCATGGAAATACGTTGGCTCGGCAACTTTACATTTGAAGTGCGGTCTTCAGTAGGCGTTGTTATCGTGGATTATGAGGGTAAATTGCCGTCTCCCACCAAGGTGAAGGATACAAATACGGTCTTTGTATATAGCGGTGAGGATGATGAAGATCACGTCTCGGATGATTTTCAAGTTTTGACCGGGCCAGGGGAGTATGAAATTGGAGGTCTTAGTATTCGGGGAGTCGCCACTCCAGCAGACGATCCTGCGATATCTAAAAGGATTAATACCGTTTATATAGTAGATGCAGATGGATTACAGGTTGCTACGTTGGGCAATCCAGGCTCCCAACCTTCCGCGCAGTCTGTTCAACAAATTAATAAGGTTGATGTCCTGATAATCAATACAGAATCCCAAGGCCTTGAACCAGATGAATTGTCCAATGCTATTAGGAATCTTGAGCCGAAGGTTGTTGTGCCATCTGGTTATGATTCACAATTAGGAAAACCGAGCACGGAAATGCAGCGGTTGTTAACTGAACTCGGCGTAAAAGAATTTGAGCCGACTGCGCGTGTCACGGTGACAAAAAGCGGCCTCCCTGATGAGCGTACGATTATGGTCCCTAGGCAACACGTTGATTGATAATTGACGATCAACAATAGTCAATTTAGTGTGATTTGATCAAGCTTCTTTTGATCTGACGCGTTACCAAGGTGTCCGACGGTTTGGGCTGGATCAAAAAACCACTTGCATGGCCTCTGCTATTTCTCCTAGCGAGAAGGTTTTTATGTGCGGATTCGATCCTGACCAAATGTAGTTGAAATGTTGACGAAGAATCTGTGCGTAAGAACTGGAAGATTCGAAATGGAACATAGGAACTAATCCGTCTATGGATGTGCCATCTAATGCGGAGTTGGGTTTCCCGAAATGGTATGTCTCTATGAATGCTGATTGGGCTGTCATAACCATGTAAACCGATGGCCAATGGTCAACAAATCTGACGTCTATTCCAAATCGAGTTCTTAGTTCCGACTGTTTTTTCAGATCAGCGATGACATTTAAGCTACGCCAACTGTCGTTATATAAAGGGCCACTTTTAAATTGTCCTTCGTCTTCAAACTGTAGCCCATCTTCTGCTACAGCTCTAGCGCGTGCAAACTCGCTAACGGGATTGACGAGAATCGCTCTGACTTGAACAGCCCGGTTATTTGAGGACATTTGTCGGAGAATGGCTGTATAGCTTTTCTCCCCAAAAAACTCTCTGAGGCCGATGCCCTGCAGTAGGATTTCACCTTCTGCTACTTCAAGCGAGGACGCTATAGTTTGTATCGTGTTTTGATCGGAACTTCTTGGTCCTAGAATTTTGTTTAATCCTTGCTCTGTAGCACCAGCTAGGATGTCGACAAATTTATTTAGAGTTTCGCCTTCTGAATGAGGTGGTTCAACCTTTAGTGGATCCTTGCTTAACTTGTTGAAGCCAGCTGTTATTAATCGGTGCGGCGCTGGACTGATTGCGCCATTTTCAGGCCTAAGGCTTGCAGGGGTACTGACAGAGCGCAGCGCCTCTTCAGTTATGATCCACGTCTTACCAATTCGCCTAGCTGGAAGAAGACCGTCACGAAGCCATTTATATACGGTTTTTTCGCTGATGTTTAGTTGGACAGCGACATCCTTGACCCGTAAGTTCATATATTTCCTATATGTTCTTAAATAGTTTTGATTTATCCATGTAATTCTATATGGATATTTTCTGCAAATTACAAGCGCCTAAATTAATTGGCTGGAGTTTTCATTGGATATATGCTGAATCTTATAAGGTGATTACCAGCCAACTGCTGCACCGTCTTTACGTGGTTCGGAACCTGCGGTTAGGACGCCAGTTTCCGGGTTACGTGATATGACTTGACCGCCTCCAAAGGTTCCTCGATCGTATCCCGAAACTACCCGTACAGTATGGCCTCGTTTTTCAAGTTCATTGACGGTGTCAGAAGATAGATCTTCTTCCACCAACACGTCCTGACTACCTTCAACTTCTACCTTGAATCTAGGAGCATCTAATGCCTGTTGCGAATCCATGGAGTAGTCGATCATGTTTGATGCAACTTGTAGATGACCCTGCGGTTGCATGAAACCTCCCATCACGCCGAAGCTGAGCCACATTTCATCCTCTCTGGTGGCCATAGCAGGGATGATTGTTTGGAACGGTCGTTTATTTCCTTCAAGATAATTGGGGTGATTTGGATCGAACGAGAATAAGGATCCTCTGTTCTGGAGGGCCATTCCCAACGTGGGTACAACTAGGCCGGTACCGAATCCGTTGAACAGACTGTTGATCAGTGAGCAGGCAGTACCTTCTTCGTCGACTGCTGTGAGGTAAACGGTATCCGCTCCACCCATTGGATCTCCGTAGGAAACGTTAGGATTCGTTGATAAGTTGGATATATGTGCGCGTCGGCGATTGGCATAATCTTTGCTCAGTAATGGGCCAATCGGGACCTCCGCCATTCTAGGGTCGGCAACGTACTGGAATGCATCAGCATATCCTTGCCGCATTGATTCGATCAAAAAGTGATATCGGTCTGCTGATTGGGCACCCATAGAAGCGATCTCAAATCCTTCAGCAAGGTTTAGTGCTATTAAGGCCGCTATCCCTTGTCCGTTGGGTGGACACTCCCAAATATCAACGCCTCGGTAGTTGATGTTTATCGCTTCATCCCAGTCTGAGTGATGGTTTGCTAAATCCGTTTCTGTGAGCCACCCACCTTCGGATTGAATGAATTCAGCGGTCTTTTTGGCAATTTCCCCTTTGTAAAATGCATCACTACCGCCCTCAGCAATTATCTGTAAAGTACGGCCCAGTTCAGGTAGGGTAACAACCTCTCCATACTCTGGCGCCCCTCCAAATTTTCCTGGGAGCAGTTCTTGCCCAGAGGGTCTGTAGGTGAGTTTAGTTAGTGTTTCGATCGAGCCCCAATTATGCGCAATTACTTCCGAAACGGCATAACCTTTTAGCGCATAATCTATGGCAGGTTTTAATACTTCTTTCAGGCTCATTCGACCGTATGTCTTAAGTGCCGTCTCCCAACCATGTACCGTGCCTGGAACACTTACGGCAAATTGGCTTCCCTCAAGGTTATTTGGGATTGAATCGAACCCGGCCTTTTGAACGTCATTTACATTGGCCGAGGCCGCCTGACGCCCTGATCCATTCAGGGCGACAACTTTTCGTTCGTTTTTGTCCCATATGAGAGCGAACATATCGCCACCGATACCGGTAGACATTGGCTCGACGACGTTAAGCACAGCTGCTGTAGCAACAGCTGCATCAACAGCGTTCCCTCCGTCTTTTATAATCTGGAGTCCTGCGACGGCCGCAAGTGGTTGGCTGGTAGCGACCGCTCCCTTTCGAGCTACTATCGCGGATCGTCGAGATTGAAAATAACTCACAGGGATGCTCCAAAGATGAATGTTGGTTCACACTTTTCTAGTGAATCGGATCATAGTAGCATCGCAAAAAGGTGAAATTCATCTTATAGCTCGCTGTACAAGATTCGCTGCAACATATGTATTTGGAGAATGCTGAATGACTAGGAATATTCCGCAGGTAGGAATTGCCTGTAATAAAGCAGTGTATGAATCCTACTTCGCTGAAATAGATTTAGCTCGCCTTAGGGAATTTGTCGATTTCCAGTGGAAAGAATTTAATGAAGAGACAAGCTGGGATAGCGCCCCAGAAACTTCCAATCAAGTTAAGTCTGAATTTATAGAATTTACAAAGGGATTGGATGCATTAGTTGTTTGTCATGGTTCCCCGAGGGTTGATGAGTCGGTATTCAATGCGTCGCCAAGATTGTCATTGGTAGGCGAATTAGAGGGAGATCGATTCGCACAAAGAATCGATGTTGAGGCTGCCTCGATTAGAAAAATTCGTACCGTGGATACGACACATGGTTCTTCTTACCCTGTTGCAGAATGGGCATTGGGCATGATTCTGATTGGTTTGCGTAATGCTGGAGTTCATTTCAGGCAGATGATTGCTGGCGAGGCGTGGGGAACTCCTGACCAGAGGGAATCGCTTCAGGAATTTGCTCATAATGAAGAACTTACAGGTAGGACGGTCGGTTTAATTGGTGCAGGATACATTGGTAGGCGATTGATTGAGTTCCTGAAGCCGTTTGATGTGGATTTATTTGTACATGATCCCTATGTTCAGTTCGAATTAGCGAGTTCGCTCGGGTTTACATTAACATCCTTAGATGTTGTGTTGTCTCAACCTGACGTTGTTGTTTGTTTGGCACCGCTTACGCCTAGAACTCGTGGGATGCTAGGTAGGGATGAGATTTACCGAATGAGATCTGGGGCTGTTTTTGTGAATGTGTCCCGAGGTGCAATAGTTGATTCAATTGCGTTAATCGATCGGCTGGAGGATGGTGACCTTACAGCATGTTTGGATGTTTTTGATCCGGAGCCAGTCCCAACAGACTCGAGGATTCGTGAATTACCTAATGTATTTCTTTCGCCCCATATAGCAGGTACATCACCACGATCTAGGACGCGTTTTTTTGAAGAGATGGTCAGTGAGCTCGAACGTCATTTTTCAGGGCACGAAACTTTGCATAATCTGACAGCTAGGACGTTGGCTAATAGGCGGGGTGAGTAAGGGTTTATTTATCCTGATATGTACTTGTAAGGCTACACTTGAACGGATACACGGTAATTTGTATAGCCGAAAAAATGGAGACTTGTAACCGTGTATCAGTAAAAGTTTGGCGATTGATTTGAGATGGGCTTCGTTTACGTGTAATCACGCAGTAACGTAGTACTTCTTTTCTTTTTGAATCAGCGTGCGCGAGGGTTGAATACATCGTTAAGGGCGTCGCCGACAATATTCCAGCAGAATATCAATAACCATACGACTACAATCGGTGCAAGCAATTGCTCAGGATGGTCTCGTAACACTGAAACACTGGCGCCACCGCGCGCTGTTACTTCACCAATCATTACACCCAGACTCGGACGTGGTGGCTGAACACCTAGACCAAAAAAACTCAGAACAACCTCGGATAACGCAATGGCACCGATACCGAAGCTGACTGAAACGATGACCGGGCTAACTACGTTTGGGAGTATGTGTCGGAAAAGTATTCTGGGTGTAGACGTTCCTATAGCACGCGCGGCTTCAACATACTCAGCGTCTCGCAGTGCCAGCACCTGTCCACGTACCAAACGCATCATTCCGAACCAACTTAGAGGTAACAGGGCTACGCCTATCACTAGGTAGTCGACCACACCTGAACTGACTAGACCTGTTATGTTGGTGGAATCCTCAATAGCACGCGCTAATTCCACGATCCTGGGTCGCAGGGTGGCAGCTAGTAGGATAATTAATAAGATGTCCGGAAAGGCAGAAATAACCTCTCCGATACGCATTATTATCGCATCGATCCAACCCCGGAAGTAGCCAGCCATCAAGCCCATGGTTACACCCAGAAAAAGACTTCCAGTAACAAGTGTTGTGACAGTTATGATCACGGTTGTCTGAATGCCCCAGATTACGCGGGTATAAATATCCCGACCCAATCGGTCGGTGCCCAACCAGTTTTCATTGTCCGGTCCTTGTTGAGTTTTAGCTATATTCGTCTGTTGATAGTCATGAGTCTGAATCAAAGGAGCAACAACTCCGAGGAGGTAGATGATAGCTACGATTATTAAACTTATGAAAGCGAGTCGGCGTCGGCGAAAATTTGCCCACACTTGTCGCCAGTGACTTCGTGATCGTTTAAGTTCATTTGTTGCTGAATCTGTATTCATTATGTTCGTCATACGTTTATTTCAGCTTTATACGCGGGTCGATGACGGTATAGGCAATATCTATGACAAGGTTTGCCAGTACTAGCATTAGAGATCCAAGCAGTACTAGCGCAGTGAGTACAGGGAAATCGCGTTGAAATATTGCGTCAAGCGAAAGTCTTGAAACTCCTGGAATCCCATATATTAATTCCACTATGAGTGAACCGCCAAAAATACCTGCTAACGTGAACCCGAGTAGAGTAAGTATTGGCAAAAATGCGTTTCGTGCGACATGTCGATAATTAATCACAAAATTGGACATTCCTTTTGCACGAGCAGTACGTATGTATTCTTGTCCTATTACTTCCAAGGTACTGGCTCGCATATGTCGGACAAAAATGGCTGCTCCTGGAATCCCGATGGTTAGTGCGGGAAGAATGACTTGTGTTGAAAACATTCCGTTCCAACCCGAGGCAGGTACCCAGTGGAGTTTCACGGCGAAGAACAATATAAGAAATGGTGCTGTAAAAAATACTGGCATCGCGTATAGGATGAGCATTGAAATCAGGATTGCTGGATCAGTTTTTGTGCCTTGGCGTTTTGCTGCATAAAAACCAAGAGGCAATCCAACACTAAGCGCAACTATGGACGCAGCTATGTTTAATTGTAGTGAAACCAGCAATCTTGGACCTATGAGGGAAGTTACTGTTTTACCTTGGAAAACATAACTCTCACCTAAGTCCCCTTTGAGCGCATTACCAATGAACCGCATGTAACGGATTGGTAGGGGATCGTTTAATCCAAGTTGTTCTCGAAGTCTATCTACTCTTTCTGGAGTCGCCCGATTACCTAATCGAAGCTCTGCAGGGTCCCCCGGAGCGACCGTTCCCATGAAGAATACGAAGAACGCCGCTAAAAGAAGCAGTACAGGCGTCCAAAGCAAGCGCCTGAGAATGTATACCAGCATTGACGGTTTTAGTTCTCCTAATCAGGTCATCGTCCGGATTTGAACAATAACGAGTTAAGTGTTCAGGTGCAAATTACGGGGTTCTGGCGACGTTATTTTACTTGTGCCTAGGAATGTATTTCTTTAATTGGAATTTACAATCTAATTACTACTTGTCGATCCATACGTTTTTGAATTTCGGTATTGTCATTGATGAGAACACGTAGTCTTTCACCCATGGCTTGACGAGAGCTTTTGAGTCTACGCCCCACCATAGTGGTAACCATGCCGCTTCTGATACAACGATTTGCTCTGCATCGTTGTAGAATTTCACTCGTTTAGTCGCATCTTGTTCGGTCTGGGCAGAAACGACATATTCGTCAACCTTTTGATTCGCATAACCCCCGTAATTGATCGCGCTATTGGAGCGGAATAGAACGTCGATAAACGTCTGAGGATCTGGGTAATCAGCCTGCCAAGAAAGGCCACTCCACGCTTGTAATCTCCCACGGTGGAGATCTTGAATATAAGTTGCCCACTCGACCTGTTGGATCTCGATTTCGATGCCCAAGTTTTGACGCCACATATCCGCAACTACTTCTGTAGTTAGACCTGGTGAGCCCCCAGTGCCAGGAACGGTCAAAATGATTCGCGGGCGTTTGTTTGGATCTGCATAGGGGGATTGAGCGAGGAGGTCTTTAGCTAGTTGTGGATCGAATTCAAGTCCCTTGATATTTGGGGAGAATCCTGGGAATCCCGGGGGGATAATTCCATACGCTGGTTTTACTAGATTTGAGAAGACCTGATCCGCTATCAACTGTTTGTCGACTGAGTGGTTTAATGCCTGCCTAAAAGCGGCATCATCAAATGGAGGTTCTTTTATGTTGAAACCTACATATGACACAGCAAAATTCGGTGGTACTTCGACAAGATCACGATTAATATCTTCCGTAGGGTCTTGGACGCGTTCAAGATCTGCTAGTCCAACACTGGTAATGTCGATCTCATCGTTCTCATACATTGCCATAGACACGCCACCAGCAAGGTTGTAAACGACTTCGTCTAGGTAGGCGACCCGACCCCAATAGTTGTTATTTCGCTCTAAGCGGATGCGTTGACCAATTCGGTACTCTTTCAGGTTGAATGGGCCTGTACTTACAGGTTTGTCGGTCCAATTTCGCCCAAGAGACTCGACGTTATTCTTATTGAGAACGAAAGCTGTAGGATAAGTCAGTTTGGCGATGAAATATGCTTTTGGGGCATCAATGGTCAGTTGAAGTGTTCGTTCGTCTACGACTTGGATACCATCAGCCGTTGTTGCTATACCTTCGACGATTTCCTTAATTCCGACAATGTCCCCCAAGAACTCTTCAGCGACTGTTGACGCCGTGTCAGGATGTGCAGCGCGCTCGAAAGACCATTTGAAATCTTGAGCCGTCACTGGATCACCATTTGAGAACTTTAAATCTTTGCGGAGTTTGAATTCGTAGACCGTTCCGTTTTCAAGAACAGACCATGATTCAGCTAGGTCGGGTTCAAACGGGTTTACGGGATCTGACCCAAGACGAACCAATCCAGAAAATACTTCTATCACGATTCCGTAGGAGGTTCCGTCAGTGACTAGATGTGGATCGATGGTCGGAGGGTCGCTCCATAGTGTATTGAACACTCCTCCCTGCTGGGGAGCATTATCACCAGCATCGGCTGCAACGTCTTTGTTGGTTTGTAATTCTGGAGCAATATTAGGTTTTGCAGCGCGTGCTGGGGGAGGTGTTGAAGTGGGTAGTGTTTCATCTGCTGTCGAACCAGAATCGCCACTACAAGCGACTGCGAGTATGAAGGCCAGCCCTCCAATCGTGCTAATGAATAATTTTTGTGTTAATTTCAATCGTTTACTCAATTGATGTCTCGTTATGCTTTCCTGTTGTCAGGCCAATTAATGGCTTTTTTATATCGATTGCTTTCTCATTACTTATGGCATTGAGTTGGATGGTGCTGAAGCGGATTCCATTTGAGAGGTTAGATATGACTTTAAAAGCTCGTCTAAATCCCCATCAAGGATGGATTGTGCATCGTTAGACTGAAAGTCAGTTCGATGGTCTTTTACCATTTGGTAAGGGTGTTGGACATAACTACGAACTTGCCTGCCAAATTCTGCTGACACATGTTCTCCCTTTAATTTTGCTCGCTCTTCAGCTTTTTTCTGCATATCTAAGTCTACGAGCCGCGATAGCAGAATTCGCATGGCTACTTCACGATTTTGTGCTTGAGAACGTTCGTTTTGAACTGCGACTACAAGATTAGTTGGAAGATGTGTGAGTCTTATAGCGGTTGAGTTTTTTTGAACGTTTTGACCACCATTTCCACTGGCACGAAAAACATCCACCCTGAGGTCGTCTTGTTTGATTTTGACTTCTTCCGATTCGCCTGCCTCCGGGAGAACTTCGACTAGTGCAAAACTTGTGTGGCGTCGGTTATCAGCATCAAAGGGTGAGAGCCTGACTAGACGGTGCACACCTCTTTCCGACCGTAAATAACCGTACGCGAACTTACCGTCAATTTTAATGGTGGCGCTTTTAATTCCGGCTTCATCACCCGGGGTGAAGTCCAGAACATCTGCGTCAAATCCTCGCCGTTCGGCCCACCTGGTATACATTCTGAGCAACATTTCTGCCCAATCTTGGGCATCTACTCCACCAGCTCCTTGTTTGACGTAGAGAATTGCAGCCCGGTCATCGTACTCACCACTTAATTGCAGCTCAAATTCCAAAGCGTTAACTGATTGTGTGTATTCATCGAGGTCATGTCTCAATTGGTCACCCAGAGTTTCATCGTCTTCTTCCACCGCAAGAGCCAACAATTCAACGTTGACGGCGACATTTTCAGAGAGGTCAGACCAAGTCTGGATCTCTCCGCGTAAAACAGCAAGGTCTTGCATTTTCAATTGGGCGTTTGTTGAATTCTCCCAGAAGTTAGGTTCACTAGCTTCTTTCTCTAGGGACTCAACTTTGCGTTGTAAGTCAGACAGGTCAAAGCCGCCTCACAATCTCTTGAACACGCTTCTGTAACGTTTCAGCGTGAACTAGAAGTGTCCGTATGTTTGTTATCGTGGATTCTTCTTTAGGCATTGAAGTAATCGTGGGGAATCATATTTGGAACCGCAAAAGAATCAAGATAGAGAGCGTTGATCACGGTTGAGAAAAATTATAACAACCGGTGGGTTTGTCTCACCTATGTTTTCTAGCTTGTTAAGACGCAAAATTACGATCTACTGTTAACAGATCGATGTTATCTTTGGATCATCGGGGCGTGGCGCAGTCCGGTAGCGCATTGCACTGGGGGTGCAAAGGTCACAGGTTCAAATCCTGTCGCCCCGACCATATATCCGTATAAGACTTCGTTTTTTGGTCATTCTTTAAGTAAATCCGGCGAGTGCTTTGGCTTTTTTATTGATAGGAACGTCAAAGCTGCGGCGATCATTAAGCCTGCGCCGCTCAAAAGCACTATTTCATAGGATCCTGTTTCATCCTTAATCCAGCCTGCAGCAACAGGCGTTGTGAATAAAGCGATGTTGTAGATCGGTGAAAGCAACCCTCTTATGAATGCGTAGCGCTTACGTCCAAACAAATCGCCTACAAGTGCCCAGTTCAGGCCAGAACCTATCTCTGTCCCTGAAAACAGTAATAGCGCTGTAAATATTGGCCATGGACCTTCAACTACATTTAGCAGGAGCAGCGAGGATCCAGCGGAAATGTAACACCCACCTAAAAGTCGCTGCCTGCCGATTCGATCGCTCAGCCACCCAAAGAAAAGAATCATAGGCACAGAGCACAGCGCTAGTAGGCCTATGAGATTTGCTGCCATTTGCTGGGATTCACCTTTCCAAACTAGGATTGGAACAAAATGGACGAATATGGTTCCGTGAACTGACATCCTCAAAAGAGTACCCAGTGCCAATGTCCAGAAAGCCCTGGTGCGAATGGCTTGCTTGGCTGTCCATTCATCCTCGCTATCCTGAATTTCTCCTTGGTTATTTCTGTCATTTGACTGTGATTCTTTTAGTGGATCACCATCAGGACCTACACCGATAGATTCAGGGGATCGTTTGAATAGGAAAGCCAATGGAGCTATGAACACTAGCATTCCAACACCTACCCACATAGCTGCGGTTTCCCAGCCCCAACGGAGTACAGCGACTGAAAGTAGCGGGACCATGAATGCTCCACCGAGTCTGAATGCAGCGCTGTTAATGGACATGGCGACACCGCGGTTGCGTGAGAACCACGTGTTTATCGCAGTCGTCGAAGCCTGCATGAAGCTGGTTGAGGACCCTAGCGATATTACGAACAAATAGACCAAAAGGAATGCGAGAAAAGTACTGGTCTGAGATAGCCAAACATAACCGACCCCGGTCATAATCGTACCGATTAGCATCAGTCTGCGAACACCGTAACGATCGAGAAGCCATCCTGTAATAGGGCCAGTCAACCCATTTTCAGCCCTAGACAGAGCAAATGGCATGGCTGTCTGAGCCGCTGTTAGTCCGAGGCTCTGTGATATTGGGATAAAAAAAACGGTGAAACCCTGCCAGTGTATCGACCCCCCGAAGCCGTTTGTCAAAGCTGATGCCAGAACAATGTTCCAACCATAAAAGCGTTTTTTTCGGGTTTTTGTTGAGTTTGAAGGAGTTTGGTTTTGTGAATTGGTCACGTATATCGACTTCTGGTCATTTTCGCGAGGCGATCGTACATGACGATATTTACAGTCATTCCCAAATTCAGTGACATCGTTGTGGGTATTTTTACTGTGTACTGACATTCTTCAAGAATTTCAGGTTTTATTGACCCATTCTCCGGACCGAATATGTAGCAAGCTCGTTCCGGGTGGGCGAATGTGGTTAAATCTTTAGCATTGTCAGTAATTTCTATGGCTACAGGGGTGCAATCGTGTGGCATAGCGTCAAAGATGTCTGCCACTTCTATAATTGGGACGTGTCGATATGCACGACCGGGATCAGTGGACAGTTTTCTAACATTTATTGATGAGTCTTTTTCACTGAGAATTACCATTCGAGCAGAGAATCCAAGGGCGGCTCTTAATGCGTGGCCTACATTGACGCCATCAGTAGGCCGATCTAAACCGATGCACGCGAATCCACGCTGAGCCAATGTGGATTTTCGGTCGATATGCCGGCTGATATTTCGCTTCGATTTCGGTGTGTATTTGGATTTCAATTTATCTTTGGTATACCCGTGGGTACACGTTGATGCCAATGGGTTAGCTTTTCGAATGCATTGCCTACCCTGAGAACAGTTTTCTCATCATATGGATGTCCGGTGATCATCATTCCAATTGGCATGCCATCGTTGGTGAATCCACAGGGTATCGAATGTGATGGTTGCCCGGTGACATCAAAGACACTTGTAAACATAGGAAGTTGGCTTCCTGCCCCTCCATTTTTGTCTGTTGTAGTGCACTGTTTTATAGTTGGGGTTTGAATCGGAACGGATGGAGTGATCAGCACATCGATCTCTTTCATAGATTCGGACATGTTGTGACTGAACCATTGTCTTGCGCGCTGAGCACGGACATAGTCGATGGATGTGATATCGAATCCTGACTGAATGCGTCTTCTTACGTCTGATGAATATAGATTCGCACTCTCAGCCATCAAAGACTCATGGACTGAAACCGCTTCTGGCCGAATCACACCTAGATTAATGGCTCTTCCTTTGTTTACCCAAGGCATTGAGAGTTCGACGACTTCAGCGCCGTTCGAAGCCATAATGTTAATCGAAGATAGGACCGCTTTTGATATTTCAGGATCTACTGGATCCTCAAAGAAATAATTGGTTGGCACCCCGATTCTGATCAGAGGTAATTCCTTTTTAAGTTCCGAAGTGAAATCTTCTGAGGGTCCTACATATGACGTTGGGTCATCACTGTCGGATCCAGCAAGAGCATTCAGCAATAAAGCACAATCTTCTGTTGTTCGTGCCATCGGTCCGATATGATCCATGCTCCAGGAAAGATCGAGGACACCTGTTCGGGGAATGCGTCCGTATGTGGGCTTGAGACCAGCAATCCCACAAACAGATGCTGGCATCCGAATCGATCCGCCTGTATCAGATCCAAGAGATCCAGGGAGCATGCCGGATGCCACTGCAGCCGCTGAACCTGAGCTTGAGCCTGCAGTGATTCGAGTCTTGTCCCAAGGATTTTTTACATCGCCGGTATAAGGGTTCAATCCTGTCGTTCCAAAGGCGAATTCAACTAGATTCAGTTTCCCCATCAGAATGGCGCCTGCAGCTCTAAGGCGGGTGACTACGGTGGCATCTGACTTTGCTACATTGTCGGCGAGCACTTTGGATCCGCCAGTGGTCTTATGTCCGGCTACGTCGATCAAGTCTTTTAGTCCAATGGGGATACCGTGAAGTGGCCCGATATATCTGCCTGACCTAATTTCACTTTCTGCCAGTCGGGCTGCTGTTCGTGCCGAATCGCTCCATACTGTGAGAAAAGCGTTTAAAGAGGGTTCTAGTTGAGAAATTCGTTGGATTAAGACTTCAATTATGTCGACCGGAGACAGCTCTCCACTTTGAATCTGTGGAGCTATTTCGGCTATCGATTGGTATTCGATATCAGGAAGCTGTTTGGTCAATCTATTGTGATTTTCGGCGTGAAGGGGTCGGCATAAAAATCGATGCTGGTTCAAATCCTGTCGTATCAATTGATCGAATCAACGAGTAGGTCTGTTCCACCTCTTTTTTAAAAGCGTGCATCTCGTCGACATCATCAACGGAATCAGACAGGTCGTGCCTTGGTGCTTCAATTGAGAATTGCTGTTGTTTGTTCGTAGGGGGCAAGATATGGATCTCGAAATATTATTTTTCAGTTATACGGCAGTATAGACCTGTGAGCTTTGAGTCGTGCTAGTCTGAACTACTTATGCAGATTACACAGATACTCGCAGATCTGGTTGCGGAAGCGTTGGAGTCGGCTCAGGCCGCTAGCGCTCTGCCCGCAGCCGGCGAAGTAGACATCAAGATCGAACGCCCGAAGTTAGCTGAGCACGGTGACTTCAGTACAAGCCTGCCATTAACACTTGCTCGTACCATGCGAGTTTCTCCGATTGAGATTGCAACTACTATCGTCGATGCTATGCCGCAGGATGAAATGATCGGAAGTGTTGCCAGTGCTCCTCCTGGTTTTGTGAACTTTACCTTGTCCATGCATTGGCTGCAGTCTCAGGTAAATCTTGTGCGTAGCCTAGGTGAAAAGTTTGGGGATGTGGATTCAGGATTAGGTAAAAGTGTGCAGGTTGAGTTTGTAAGTGTTAATCCGACAGGTCCACTCCATGTTGGCCACGCACGCGGAGCAGTTATCGGTAGCAGTCTTGCGAATGTTCTGGAAGCTGCAGGTTACGAAGTACAACGTGAGTATTACGTTAATGATGCCGGTACCCAGATGCGAGTGTTTTACGACACGCTGTACTCACGTTATATGCAGGCATCTGGGCGCGATGTGCCACTTCCAGACCCTGCATACCCAGGCGAATATTTGAATGAGCTAGCTTCAGATCTGTTAAACGATTTGGGAGATGACGCTGTCGATAAAGAAAAAACTGATGCAATTGCGGATCTTGCTCCGGAGGCACTTAAAAGGACAATTCATGGGATTCGGCATACGTTGGAGAGGCTGGGAGTTGTTTATGACCAGTGGTTTTATGAGAGTGGATTGATTTCGAGTGGTCGGTTTGATCAAGTCATGGATTTTCTAAAAGATTCTAATTTGATAGTAGATCGTGATGGCGCTCAATGGTTTGCTGCCACGAAACTTGGTCTTGATGAGGATATTGTTGTTATTCGCAGCGGTGACGGGGATCCGACATATTTTGCGACGGATATCGCCTATCACCATGAGAAATTTATGGCGAGAAAATTCGATCGTGTAATCAACGTTTGGGGAGCCGATCATCATGGGCATATTGCAAGGATGCATGCGCTTCTTACGGCATTTGGACTCGACCCGAATCGCTTGACGATCATTCTGAATCAAATTGTGAATTTCAAGAACGAAGGTGAATCATTGAAATTCAGTAAGAGGAATAACGTTATGGTGACGGTAGAAGAATTATTGGAGGAGGTTGGATCTGACGCGTGTCGATTTACGTTCTTGAGCAGGTCACCTGAATCGCACATGGAATTTGATTTGGGATTAGCGAAGCGACAATCGTCTGAGAATCCGGTTTATTACGTGCAATATGCACACGCCCGCATGGCTTCTATATTGAGAACGGCGGAAGAAAAGGGAATTAATTTTAACTCCGCTGATCTTGACTTACTTGTACACCCTCAGGAATTGGAACTCATTCGAAAAATTATTGAATTGCCAATGGTTGTCGAGCGTTCATCTGAACGAATGGAACCGCATCACTTACCCCATTTTGCTATGGAATTAGCAAAATCTCTTCAAAGATTTTACGAACATTGCCGAGTCGTTTCTTCCGAAAAAAAGGATGCCGAGATATCGAAGGCACGATTGCAGTTGGTAGAAGCTGCGCAAATAGCCTTGAAACGAACACTAACCTTAATGGGGATGAGTTCTCCGGAACGTATGTAGGTGACCACCATCTAGGTAATCGAAGTGATGGAGTCGCCTAGATCAGATGATTTGTAGATGGCGATCTGGCTTATGTAAAATGCTGCGGCTTTTTGCATTAACTCTGAATGTCGTGGGCGAATCTTGCCGATGGCTTTAGCTGGTGTCCCGCGGATTAGAGAGTTTTGTACGAATTCTGCATTGTCAACAACGGTGCTGCCGGCTGCGACAAGACAGTTATCACCCAGTATGACACCATCATTCAATGTGGCACCGTTTCCAATAAGGCTGCCATTTCCGATCATCCGAGCATGGCACACAACGCCGTGACCTATTGTCACGTTATCTCCGATTTTTGCATCGGCGTCTGCGTGCAACACTGAATTGTCCTGAACGTTAGTCCCCGCGCCGACCTGAATCTTTCCTGAATCTGCCCGGATCACGGCACCAGGCCAAATACTTGAATTTGGCCCCAGTTCTACATCTCCGACCACGTATGCAAATTCTGAGACGAATGCTGTTGGGTCAATTTTAGGTGATTTGCCATTGAGTGTTCTAATCATCGTTGTTTTTCTAACTTTCTGGAAGACGAGAGAAAGTTAGATTCAACGCCTGATTTGTGGGCATCTTGACTTGATCCCAATTCCAAGTTTCTTTGGCTTTAACATGATCTCCGTCTCGGCTGCCTAAATAGAAACTGATTATGCCGTGCTCTAGATCAATAGCACTTACTGGCCCAAGAATCACCTGCATATACTCGCCTTCGAGTGTCCTGGAGGGCGGTGACCCACCATGGATGAATTCCGCATAAATTGTTAGGTCAGCGGGACCTGGTTTGCCGTCGACCGTAAATTTGCCCGCGAATATTATTGGGAATGGTGGTGGGCCATCAAGCGGAGTGAAATCTTCTCGATCATAAGGAGTTGGTTCAACGTCATTATTGGTGCAGCCGATCATTGCGAACATCAGCACGGTCATAGCTGTGAAAAGAACCATTGAATACGTGCTGTTTGAGTTAAATAGTTTGATAGTCAAGGGAGTTAAAGAACCTAAATCAATGGGTGGTTTTTATGCCAATTGGTTGCTCGTTGATATGCAGCGGCAGCTCTTATCACCGTTGTATCACCGAATTGTGGGCCAATGAATTGAAGTCCTACAGGAAGGCCTTCGGACATGCCTCCTGGCACCGAAATGGATGGCAGGCCCGCTATGTTTACTGGGATGGTACAAACGTCATTCATATACATCTGAAAAGGATCATTGATTTTGCCACCTATTTTAAAGGCAACATTTGGAGACGTCGGCGTAACCAAGGCATCGAACTTAAGGAAAGAGTCGGTGAACTCACGCCTTATAAGAGTACGAACTTGCTGAGCTTTTTTATAGAATGCATCGTAATAACCAGCGGATAGAGCGTACGTGCCGAGAAGTATTCGGCGTTTCACTTCATCTCCAAAACCATTGCCCCTGGCGGATTCAGTAGCCTGAGCCGAGGTGTTGGCATTCAAAGAGCCGAGACCGTACTTCACACCGTCGTATCTCGAAAGATTTGCAGACGCTTCTGATGGAGCGATGATGTAGTAAACGGCGAGGGCGTGGTCAGTTAACGGAAGAGATGTTTCGGTTACATTAGCTCCAAGGTTCTCTAATGTTTTAAGTGAAGCCTCGAATGCTGATCGTACTCCTGGCTCTATTCCTTCTACAAGGTATTCCTTGGGCACTCCGATATTCATTTGATCAATCCCCATGTTTAGCTCGCGACCAAAATCGCTAAATGGTGCACGGACTGAAGTTGAATCACGGTGATCGTGGCTAGAGATGATATTTAACGCATCCGAGCAATCAGCTACAGTCCTAGTTAAAGGTCCGATCTGGTCAAGTGAACTGCCAAAAGCTAACAACCCGAAACGACTCACAAGTCCGTAGGTCGGTTTCATCCCAACGACTCCACAAAAAGCTGCGGGTTGGCGAATACTACCGCCTGTATCGGAGCCAAATGCCATGAAACACTGACCTGCGGCTACAGCTGCACTTGCTCCACCTGAACTTCCACCTGGAACTCGTTCTGTGTCCCACGGGTTATGAACAGGTCCAAACGCTGAAGTTTCGTTCGATGATCCCATAGCGAATTCATCAAGATTTCCTTTACCCAAAATCACAGCGCCGGCTTGCTTTAAGAGGTCAACGACCGTCCCATCATAGGGCGGGATATACCCCTTCAATATGTTCGAAGCAGCAGTTGTCGGAACATCTTTGGTCGAAAAATTGTCCTTGACCATTACCGGCACACCGGTCAATGTGGTCGGTTCCTGACCCGTTCCAAGGAGTCGTTCATCAGCCAGTTTAGCGTCTCGCATAGCGTTCTCCGGGGTAACCGTAATGAACGTGTTTAAGCGCGGATCAAGTGTTGCGATGCGATCTAAAGTTGCTTTAGTTACTTCCGTTGAAGAGATTTCCCTATTATTGAATTTTGACTGGAGTTCTCGTGCTGAAGCGAAATGCAGATCTGAGTTATTTATCTGTGTCGTCATTTGATGTTTCGGTTTATTCCAATACGGGACGTACTCTGACGAACTCACCATCTCGGTCAGGAGCGTTTCTTAAAACGTCATTTTGATCAAGCGGTTGCTCTGGATGGTCGTTCCTCATTATGGTGTTCGAATCAGTAGTGTGTCCGGTAGCTTCGATTCCATCGGTCTCTACGGTCGATAATGAGGCAAAGTGGCTTAGGATATTTGAAAGCTGCATCCTCAGATCTTCTGTTTCTTCATTGGACAGTTTTATGTAGGCAAGCTTGGCGATGTGCTCGACGTCTTTTTTAGTGAGAGGTTTCATAGTTGGTAGCGATCTTCAGTTTCACTGCTGTAGTTGAGGAAAGGATCGATAATGGTGCGTTCAACATTTCGTGCTAAGGCGACAGCTATGGTATTTCGATAAAACGAGTGTAGCAGCGGGCAATTACATGATGTTTCGATGAAACGCACTTAAAGTGGCGTTGTATTGTTTGACACCTATAAATAACGTTGCCTAGAATCAAATTCCGTGTAGGGTGATTTTGTAAAGGACGACTACATTTGAAGTCCAACATCCCTACCCGAGGACAGCGAAATCTCTGTAGAGAGTTGTCGAAACCATATATCGGGGCTTACTTCGATATGCATTTTTACCTGCTTAGTCAGACGGTTTCTCGCTCTCTCATATCCAACACAGTTGACGATAAAACCTGAACCTTGGTCCTTTAATGCACGGAGGTTGGGTTGATGACGAAATTCATTTTTGTCACAGGCGGGGTGGTGAGCTCTCTCGGTAAAGGCATAACGGTGGCCTCCATCGGGCGTATGTTGAAAAGTCGTGGTCTGACGGTTTCGGTACTTAAGCTGGATCCGTATTTGAATGTAGATCCAGGCACGATGTCTCCTTATCAACATGGTGAAGTATTCGTAACCATTGACGGCAGTGAAACGGATCTTGACCTGGGGCACTACGAGCGTTTCATCGACGTAGAACTTACGGAGCTTTCTAATGTCACGGCAGGGCAGATTTATTCAAAAGTGATTTCTAATGAACGAGCCGGGCAGTACTTGGGCGGGACTATTCAGACGGTACCCCATGTAACCAATTTAATTAAAGATCGAGTGATTCTGCTGGCTGAAAAGTCGCAAGCCGATGTGGTGGTGGTAGAGGTTGGAGGGACAGTTGGCGATATCGAAGGTCAACCTTTTATCGAGGCGATTCGGCAAGTTCGTAATATTGTTGGAAGTGAGGATACTTATTACATTCATGTGACATTGTTGCCTTATCTGGGCGCTACGGGAGAACTTAAAACAAAACCAACCCAGCACAGTGTTCACACACTCCGTGGAATGGGTATTCAACCGAACGCAATTCTGTGTAGGGCTGACCAGACAGTTAATGAAAGTGAACGCCAGAAGATATCCCTATATTGTGACGTTGCAGTCAATGCAGTGATTTCACTTCCGACATTAGCGAGCGTTTACGAGGTCCCTATCCATCTAGAGGCCGAAGGGTTGGGGGACATTCTGATAAAAGAATTAGGCCTTCCGAATACCAAACCCGATCTCGATTCATGGCGAAGAATTGTAAGACTGGGCGAAGAGGAACGATCTGAGGTCGATATCGCGTTAGTGGGTAAGTATGTTGAGCTTCAAGATTCATATCTCTCCGTTGTTGAGGCTCTACGCCATGCCGGTCTACATAATGAACGCAAAGTTAACATTCGCTGGATAGCCGCTGAAGACCTTGAAAACGTGGCTGCTGACCAATTACTGGGATCCGTGCAAGGAATTATTGTCCCGGGCGGATTCGGCAAGCGTGGCCTGGAGGGGATGATTAAAACAGCCAGTTATGCTCGCTCTAACGGTGTTCCGTATCTGGGTCTTTGTTTGGGAATGCAAATTATGGTCATTGAGTACGCTAGAAATGAGCTTGGTATTTTAAACGCGACTTCATTAGAAATAGACCCAAATGCAGAAAACCCCGTGATTGCTTTTATGCCCGGACAGGAAAAACTTCATTCAACGGGTGGAACGATGCGACTTGGTGCATATCCTTGTGTTTTGAAAAGAGGTACGCGAGTCCATGATGCTTACAGAGAGCAAAAAATAGATGAAAGGCATCGTCATCGTTACGAATTTAATAATGAGTACAGGATCCAACTGGAAGAAGCTGGGTTGATAGCCTCGGGCACATCGCCTGATGGATCATTGGTAGAAGTGGCCGAAGTATTTGGGCACCCATTCATGGTTGGAAGTCAGTTCCATCCTGAATTCGCTTCGCGTCCGGAAAGGCCGCACCCGTTATTCAATGAGTTTATTAAAGTTTCCAGAAATATTCTTAGAGAGGGTGGGCAGCATGATCTCTTTAAAGAAGGCTCTTGATGTACCTTTTTAGTGACCATCAATCACTTTTTCTTTATGGTTGCTGGAATTCTTAGTTATCTTTTTGATACCATGTATGGAAGTAGTGGATGAACCATCTTTGGATCTTCGCTAATTTTTGTCTTCGCCTGTCACAGTAAACTGTGGGTCTAGGCGATCTGGCTTCCCTCATTACAGGATGTAGATACCTGCTCAAACGAGTGAAACTCCAACAGACAAGTTGCATGAGTTGTTACTTGATGCGAGCTACCATAAATTCAGAGTTGACGATAATTGGTCTATCAGGGTGATGCCCTGTACTCAAATAGTCAGTCTCCATAACTCTTTAATTCACCCAATTTTTTTCTAAACCTATTTTTGCTTTCGGGACACGTGTTTGCTCTCTAAGGGCTGATTTCGTCGGAACTAACAGCAAAATAATTTACCCAAGCACCAGCAGGAGGAACTTGTTCTGACTACGCAATCCCGAACACAATCTCGTGGCTCCAATCGTCGAAGATCTAACCGACGACGACCCAGAGGTGGTGGACGGCCAAGTGGACTTCCACAAGATAATTTTGAAGTTGATGAGAGCACGTTGCCTGATCTGGGTAATCTAGGTGCTAAAACAAATGACACACTGCGTCAGATGGCTATCGACATGGGGATTAAGAAAATTCCAACTCAGCGAACTGATTTGGTGCTTGAAGTCCTTGCAAATAACGCTGAGACTGCGGGTCAACTGGTAGGTGCTGGGATATTAGATTTACTTGGTGACGGGTATGGTTTTTTGAGAATATCCGATAAACGCAGCGGTGGAGAAGATGTCTATGTTTCCCAAAGCCAGGTTCGCCGATTCGGCCTTCGTCAGGGCGACATGATTGCCGGACAGGTTCGTCCGCCTTCTGAAGGGGAGAAGTATTTTGGCCTGATCCGTGTCGAGCTAGTGAATGGTTACGATCCCGAAACGGCGATTAAGCGTCCGAAGTTCGACCAATTCACTTCGGTATACCCCAATGATCAAATAAAACTGGAAACTACCCCGAAACAACTCGCCACTCGCACCATCGACATGGTTGCTCCGATTGGTAGGGGGCAGAGAGCGCTCATCGTCTCACCGCCCAAGGCAGGGAAAACGGTGGTGTTGAAACAGATCGCAGCGGGGATCACTGAAAATCACCCAGAGATTTACATCATAGTTTCACTGATCGGAGAACGCCCCGAAGAAGTTACGGATATGCGTCGAACGATTAAGGGCGAGGTATTTAGCTCTACATTTGATGAGCCAGTTGAAGATCACTGCCGTACGGCAGAGGTTGCGCTGGATAGGGCAAGAAGGCTGGTTGAAAGTGGGGAAAATGTAGTTGTTCTACTGGACAGCATCACCCGTCTCGCGCGTGCGTACAACTTATCGGTACCCAGCAGTGGTAAAACTTTGTCAGGTGGTATGGATCCTAATGCCTTGTACCCGCCTAAGCACTTTTTTGGCGCTGCCCGAAACTGTGAGGAGGCGGGTAGTCTGACTATTATTGCGACTGCTTTGATAGACACGGGGTCGCGTCTGGATGACCTTATTTACGAGGAATTCAAAGGCACTGGCAATATGGAACTCCATCTGGATCGCAGAATGGCTGAACGTCGGCTTTGGCCTGCGATTGACATTGAAAGGAGCGGCACCAGACATGAAGAACTGCTTCAAGATGACGCCACACTCAAGCAGGTCTGGCTACTTCGAAGGATGATGGGTATTATCGGCCAAGATTCGAATAGTCCAACAGAGGCTGCAGAACGAATTCTCGAACGAATGGGAAGAACTCAAACAAACGATGAGTTCTTAGGGTCGATTACTAAACCAGATAAGTCTGAATAATCATTTATCGGACGTTACGAGTTTGTAAATAATCGACGAAATGCGTTCTTAATATGTAATTCTCTGGTAACGCATATTCCTTTTATATTGTTACGGGACTGTATGCCAGTCATTCGAAGAATCGAAATAATGTTCGTCAGAACGGTTTTTATAACTCTGTGAGAGGTTAGCGCATTTGAAGCGTATCTTGATCCGAGTATCAAAAACTCTTGTTGGATTGTGCTGAATGGCTTGACATCGTGATCGATGCGATGGTTAAATCGTGTAGATTTGTCTCGAAGTGCAACTCCGCGCGCCGGTTGGCGGGATATGCACTGGACAAAAAAATGTAACCGGCAACCCTTCCACAAGCGTGGGAGGAAATAAATATTGGAGATCTCCGGGTTTCTTATCCACCGGGCAATGGCCGAGGAATTTTTTCTTATGCCTTCTGCCATTGTTGTGGCTAAAAACGAGGATCAAGGGGGACTGAAGCTGTGAAGCTTTCAGCAAAATTGCTAACTGGATTGGCGTTTGTAGCGCTAATTGGGATAGCTGTCGTAGGACTCTCTAACAACTCCGCCAGTGCTGCAGTAGACGGCAAGGTGTATGTCACCAATGTCGCCTCTAAGTTGACCACGGAAGCGGGTAACCCAAGTGATGCAACGAATCACATGGTTCCTACCGCCAGGACAACAGCTGCCACGGTGTATGGGACCTACCCGTCGTTCGTTACTACAGGCTCGAATGCGCGTGACATCGTCACCAGTTCGAACTATTTTGTAGTGACTGTGCTCGACGCCGACGTTAACACGAGCACAATCGTCACATCAGATGACCCAGCGGCATGTACTGTTGAGCTGCCGCAGGTCAATCCAGATAACTGTACGTTGGCTAGGAATGACGGCGTCTCCGCAGGTTACGACCTCGGTGATGGCTGGAGTTCTGCTGATATAACGAACTTTGCAGGATCTGGATTCAACTCGACTGATGACATACTTCAGGTCAAACTCACCGAAACCAAAGCCAGCCCAATCGTTGGGGTTGTAGGCGACATCAAGGTCTACAAGACCGGTACCGACACAGCAGTGGCTGGTATCAAGGTCATAAGTATTGACGCCGCTGGTGACGGTACCAACGCACCGATTATTAGACTGGGTATCGAACACGGTACGGGAGCTCACGTTTCCGCAGAGGGTGATACTCACTTCGACATCAGGTACCCGACATCTGCCTTTGATGTGATAACGGCATCTGTGAAGAGCGTCGTTGACACAACTGGTAGCGTTGTAACTCTTACCGAAACTGGTCGAAACACCGGTCGGTTTGAAGGTTACGTAGAGGTTCAGGAACGAACCGCTAGGACTACCCAGGGAACTGGAGGTAACCACTGCCCATCGATCGTTTACGTGAATTGGACTGGTGACCCCACCAAATGTCAGGGTAAAGTCAAGGGAGACACCACTGCGAATGCCGCTACGATCCCGGCAACAGCCGGCCCGATCACTATTACTTACGTTGATGCAGTTACCTCAGGTACTTCTACAAACGTAAGCCGAACGGCAACTTACTCAATTGACGTTACGTCACCTACTTTGACCTTCAGTGCTCCGGTCACCGGATCAGCGAGCCAAACCCGTCTGCCAACCTTTGCTGGTTCATTCGTTGACAACGAGTCTGGTTTAGACGAAAGCACGTTCGCTCTATACGTTGACGATAGTGCTGACGCTACTAACGCTCAGCCGGTAGTAACGACAGGGGCAACCAGCTGGTCTGCCACACCAGGCAAACTAGTTTCAGCTGTGTCAACTACGGGAGTTGGAGAAAGTAACGGCTCAGACACGACGTTTACTCATACTTCAGCTGACCTAATGAGCGTGACGCTTCCAACTGCTGTGGTAGATGGAACGAAGACGTTCGATTTCAGCAAGACTGCAACTACTACCTTGCCAAGTGGCGAGTCTAACCCGGATCACATAGTTGACTTCCAGGCTAGAGCTGCTGACTTGGCCGGTAACTATGGGTACACAGATGCAGATGCTGCAAATAACTTTGCTGGCGCATATTCTGCTGATAACCCAACCGTAGGTCGACACGGTAACCAGGCGCACACGATCAGGATTGACCAGGTACTTCCGTCAATCTCGAGTGCAGCAGCTGGTTCTGGGTACGATGAAACGCTTGCTTGCTGTACAGCCAAGGCCAACGTACGTGACATGATTAAGGTCACATTCGATGGCAAGTTGAATGCTGATTCAGTAGCAGCTACGGACTTCTCGGTTGTTCTAGACACTGCTGTTGATGCGGTAACGACATTCGTTCCTACTTCAGTAACTGTTAAAGATGCCGTTGTCTATCTAGACATTGACGCGACGATTCCGTCTAACGACACTCCAGCTGTCAAGCTCGTTGGTACAGTCCAGGACCTTGCGGGTAACTCCTCAGCAACTGGTACTAAGGACGCAACTGACGTGCTGTCTCCTGTGATCACCGTTGGATTAAGTGGTGGTTCAGGTACTGGAACTGCAGACAACAGTGAAGACGCTCTTACCTACACCAAGGACGCTATGGTAATCACCGTTACCTCGGACGAGGCCTTGCAGGGCCCGCCATTGGTTACCGTGACTGACATTTCGGCTACTGGTGTTTCTGGAGCTGATTCAGGTAAGCCTGGAGCTGCTGCCGTCAGGTACAACGGTGTTCTTGCCGTTGCACAAGGTGGTAACATCTGGAAGTTCACTGCAAATAAGTTAGCTTCCGCAGCCATTAACTCGGATACGGCAGTATTCAGGGCTGTAAAGGTTGTTTCGACCGACGTACCGGGTAACGCCACCACGTCGAACGATCCGACTACAGCGACTCCGCCGATCCATACTAAGGCCTACACGTTAGACCTTGTTCTCTCGGCGCCTACGTCGACGCCTGCCAATGGTGGCACGACGACACAGTCGAACCCGTTCTTGACGACTGATTACAAGGCCGGATCGGAGAACTCTACCGTCACAATTTCGGAGGCTACGATTGCTGCCGGAACTGCAACTGCGGTTACGATAACCGATCAGGTTATCGCTTCTGCTGATGGCAAGACGTTCTTCTACCAGCCGACGGATGCGCTTGCTGATGGTAAGCACACCTACACGATCAAGGGTGTGGATGCAGCTGGTAACAAGCTGACAACCGCAACAACGTTCACTAAGAGTGCTCGTAAAGACTTCGTGGTCGAGTTGTTCGCTGGGTGGAACTCAGTTTCCGTCCCGTCGAATCCAACCGATTCAGGTGTTGACGCTGTTCTCTCGAACGCAGGTATAAAACAGGTTGTTTCCTACGACGCGACCACTCCTGCGCAGCCGTGGAGAATTGCTTCCAAGGTTGATGGAACGTTTGCGTCCCAGACCGACCCTGGTTTGTCGTCGATTACCGCAGGTCCTGGATACTGGGTTGAAACCTCTGACTTTGAAGATCAGACGATCGCCCTCGATGGTCCTACGGCTCCAGGCGATGCTCGACCAGGTCTAACCACGATCGCGACCGGCGACGGTTGGAACTTGGTTGGTGTGGTCGATCAGAGCAGGTCACAAACTCAGAAGGGCAACAAGAATGCCACTCTGACACGGCCTAACGCTTCTGGTGTTGCGACGAGTGTTACTGTTGGTACGTACTTCAATACCGTGAATAACGGTCGATCGTACGCCTTCAACACTGTTGCATCCGAGTTCCGTGAACTGGTAACTGCAGACACTATGACTATCGGTTCTGGTGTCTGGGTCTTCATCAGTCCACAGACCAACGGAGGACTCCCGCATATCGTTCCGTAAAGACGATTGCGAGAGCGAGAAAAGTAAATAACGGGCGCCCCCCTTCCGATGCTTCGGGAGGGGGGCGTTCTGCTAATGCATATTTTCTATAAAAATGGAAATCGCTTAATGGCAATGGAGAACGGATATGAAGGCTAGACTGCTAGGGATGTTGTTTGCTACCGCCGTAATGGCTAGTCTGATCTCGGGTATCACCGAGCAAGCTTCGGCCCAGGCAGGTGATCCGAGTACGATGCCAGCCGCCTCGTTTATCACGTTGCACGGCAAAGTGACAATTGCAGGCGTTCTTGATCCTAACGGGATGATTGTCACAGCGAAAATCGATGACTGGGAATCGAAACCAGTTGTTATTGGCGACCATAGTCAAAACAAATACGTGTTACTTGTGAATGCGCCTAAGGATTACATTGGGAAGGATGTGACTTTGTGGTTGGAAGATCAGGTACAAGCATTACAGACCACACCTTTTGTATATGTAAATGATTCAGATAATTCATACGCTCTGGAATGGGAACTTCCGCAGTTGCGAGAATTGGATATTGAATTTGCTGCTGCTCCAGTTCCGACACCCACCCCTACTATGATCCCCCCAACTCCAACTGCCACTCCGGTGATTTTGGCGCCAACCTTTTACGAAGGAAGAATTCGGGCCGGTTCGCTTCCACCACCAGATGGCACCCTGATCCATGCTGTTATCGATGACTATGTGACTGCGGATGCTTCAGTATTTGGTGGGCAGTACTTTCTCACGGTTGATCCATTAATGGAAAAGTATGATGGTCAAATTGTGGAATTTTTTATCGGAGACATGAAGGCAATACAATCGGACATATTTATAAACGGAGAGCCTCGTGACGACTTTTTGTTAGTTTTCCCGGCACTGCCTACTCCGACTCCTATCCCTCCAACGCCGACTATGACTAGCACTCCAGAGCCCACAAGTACTCCTGTGCCCACAGTCACGCCTACGCCTACGCCCGAACCTACACGGACGCCTACGCCTACGCCTACGCCTACGATGCTTCCAACTTCTACGCCTACGCCCACTCCTATAGCTATAGCGACGGCACCTATTGTTGAAAATACATCTGAGGTAGCGAAAGAAGAGGAAGAAAGTGGCGGTATTTGTAGTGCACGTGAGGGTGGTCCAGCGAGTATTGGTAACCTAGCATTGCTTCTGGCACCTCTGGCCCTGCTTGGGTGGAGGCGACTTGATAACAGGGCTCGCTAGCCAGCTTTAATTAGGACTCGATTATCCATTCGGCGGAAGAGCCTCTGAAGCTTACAGACTCTTCCGCCGCTTTTGTTTACTTTTACCTTTCGTAGGCACCTAGTATTTCCTAAGAAGCTTGTAAGGACGGAACATTCTAGAACAATGCGCCTATATTGGCGAGGATATTCTTGAAAAGTTTCATTGCTAGCATTTAGGCTGTTTGGACGCCTCTCACCAAAGTTGCCGCAAACATAAGGCACGGGGATTGTGCGACGTTCATACTAATCATGTTTTATTGTTTCTGATGGAGGCTGGATCTTGGGCAAAATCAATGTGGCGATTATTGGCGCAGGTAACTGCGCATCTTCGCTGGTTCAAGGACTTTATAAGTATGGTGAGATCGATGAAGGCTCTGCGAGTATTCCCGGTCTTATGCATAACGTTCTTGGAGGATATGCTCTAAGCGACGTGAATATAGTTGCTGCTTTTGATGTTGACAATGAGAAAGTGGGGAAGGACCTCTCAGAAGCCCTCACTTCAAAAAATAATAACGCTCTTCAGTTTCATGAAGTGCCCCACATGGGTGTAACGGTGGACCGAGGAATGACTCATGACGGTATTGGAGAATTCCTCGAGGAGATTGTGGATAAGGCTCCAGGTGAGACAGCTGACATTATCGGGATTTTACGAGAACGTGAGGTTGATGTGGTTATCAACTATCTTCCCGTGGGTTCGGAACAGGCAACTAAATGGTACGTCGAGCAGGTTTTGGCTGCCGGGTGTGCTTTTGTAAACTGCATTCCTGTTTTTATTGCAAAGGAACCTTACTGGCAGAAAAGGTTTGCTGATCGCGGGTTGCCTATTGTTGGGGACGATATCAAGTCGCAGGTCGGAGCTACTATCGTTCACCGGGTGCTCGCCCGGTTGTTTGAAGACCGTGGAGTTCGTCTGGACAAGACGTATCAGTTGAATTTCGGTGGCAATACAGATTTCTACAATATGCTGGAACGGTCGCGCCTTACATCCAAGAAAATCTCTAAGACCAATGCAGTTCAATCTCAGTTGGAAAAGGAATTACCGACGGATGATGTTCATATCGGTCCATCGGATCATGTTCCGTGGCTGGAAGATCGTAAATGGGCGTATATTCGACTTGAAGGTACTTCCTGGGGCGATCAGCCGTTAAACGTTGAGCTCAAGCTCGAAGTGGAAGACAGTCCCAACTCGGCCGGTGTGGCTATCGATGCTATTCGTAGCGCAAAGATCGCACTCGACAAGGGTGTGAGCGGTGCAGTTGAACCTGCATCTGCTTACTTCATGAAGTCACCGCCTATTCAAATGCGAGACGATGATGCTAGACGCGCAGTCCAGGATTTTGCCGACGGTGATTCCAACGGAACGGATGTCGGATAATTTTATACGCAGTCATGATACGAAACGACTAGTAGTCTTTGTCAGAAATCAATATGATTGGCTGGATTTGAACTATCAGGGTGATCTGGTTCATTTTTAGTGCCTAATTTGTTGAGGAGCTTAGTTGTAGACAATTGAGAATTGCACAAGTTTCTCCTTATGATTTTGCCCATCCTGGCGGTGTCCAACGGCATATTGCTTCTCTAAGTCGCGAGTTGCAATCACGTGGGCATGAACTTTCGATCCTTGCGCCCTGTAGCAGTGATGATCCCGCTGTAGATATTGGTGGTGTTGATCTGCGTACATTTGGAAGGTCGGTGCCCATTCCGACGGCTGGATCGATAGCACGGATATCATTTTCTGTATGGCATGAATGGCGACTCAAGAATGTGTTGGAGAATGAGCAGTTCGATATTGTCCATATTCATGAGCCACTAATGCCTATGTTTGCGTTAACGGCTTCTCGTTTTTCGCCTTCCACGACTATTGGCACTTTCCATGCTTACAACGAGGGTCGTGGTAATGGATATACGATTTGGAAGAAAATTCTGAACCGTGGTGCGATTCGACTGAACGGTCGAATCGCTGTATCCGAACCTGCGAAGGATTTTGCTAACAGGTATTTCAAAGGTGATTATCGAGTTATTCCAAATGGACTTGATGTTGATAGATTTTCAACGGCTGTGTCTAGACCTTCCGTCATGAAGGATGATGCTATAAACATGGTTTTTGTTGGCAGGGTTAACGAACCTCGGAAAGGATTGAGATACGCTCTCGGAGCCTATTCGTTGTTAAAATGGGAATACCCGAATTTAAAGCTTATCGTCGTTGGAGGTGGCGTGCCTGATCGGGAGTCCTATCGAATAATGGGGGAACGTTCACTTGATGATGTTGTGTTCGTTGGCCCTGTGACTGATGATGAATTACCTGGCTATTATCAAAACGCCGATATATTTCTGGCACCCAACACGGGTAAAGAAAGTTTTGGTTTCATCATCATCGAAGCAATGTCAGCGTCCGCACCTATAATCGCATCCGACATACCGGGATTCGCCTCAGTTATGGCGGATGGTAAAGAAGGGCTGATGTTCCCCCCTAAAGACGAGGCTGCGATGGCGGCGGCGATAAGGCAACTTATTCAGAATCCTGGGCTACGTGCGCAACTTGGGGTTGATGGCAGGGCTACCGTTGACCAGTATCGGTGGGATCGAGTCGCTGACAGTGTGCTTGGATATTATGAAGAGATTAGTGAAAAACAGCTCGTTCCACCAGCACATTACAGAGGCTGGTAGAAGTTGGCTGATCTTCAATCGCTTCGCTACGGACTGCGGGGTTCGGTTACCAAGTGGTTTGAGCGTCCAGCCGTCTCATTCCTGGTTGCACTGAAATTTACCCCGTCCGTTGCGACAACTCTAGGTCTGGGCATTGCTCTTATAGCAGCCTATTCCGTGTACCAGGGGGAATTCTTTATTGCTGGTTTCCTTGTCTTATTCAGTTCAGTTTTTGATTTGCTGGACGGTGGTATAGCGAGGGCGACAGGTCGTGTTAGCAGACGTGGCGCTATGATGGATTCCGTGTTTGACCGTGTGTCTGAATTAGCGGTTCTTGTTGGTCTGGCGATGTATTACACCTCAGGGCTTGCGGCTGATCAATTGGGCGTATTGCTGGCGATTGTTGCTATGTCAGGTTCGCTTATGGTCAGTTACGTTCGTGCGCGTGCGGAAGGTTTAGGCGTCAAGGGAACAGCCGGATTTTTGACGCGGCCCGAACGAGTGGTTGTGATGGTGGTTTGCCTGTTACTTGGATACCCGATGGCTGCTCTTTGGATTCTTGGAGTCGGGACGCCACTTAGTGCTATTTGGCGATTTGTTGATGCCTGGCGGGCAATTGGTAGTGAATAACTCGTAGCCGACATATCCTTTACTGAGATTCTGGTCTAAACCATTGATTGGCCTTGTGTAATCAGTGACAGTTCAAATGTTTGTAAATAGGGAAGCGCTTTGAATCGAACTGTAATACTTTCATATGTACTTTATTCGAGATGGTTAATTGCTCTTTTGACGATTGCAGTTCTGGGTGGCGTGGCCGAAACAAGTTTGAGGAGTGGGCATGCGCAGAGTACTGAGCGGTTCACGGTTACAGGTTCAGGGGTGCAGTCGCAGTTTCCTGATGGATTGACATTTACAATCGAAATCCAGTCGGAAATTCGCATTGATGATATCCGGGTCACCTTTGAGGTCGGAGGTCGCGGCACCACGCAATATGCTTATCTTGATCTCGACCAGTCAAATAGACCGCTGGTAAATGGGGAGTGGTTTCAGCGAACTAATAGTAATGACCGGTACATTCCCCCTGGCTCAATGATCAAGTACTGGTTTGAGATCATTGATGAAAACGGGGATTCGTACTTTACCGAGCCTGAGACGTGGAGATTCGATGATGCTCGTTTTGAATGGGATGAAGTAACCGTCGGAACAGTTACGATCTTGTACCACGGTCCAGTGCGTACACGGGCCGAACGACTTGCAAATGCGGCTATTGAGTCACTTGAACTCATGGCGGGTGTGACAGGTGCTGATACAAAGACTCCTATTGTTATGGTTTTATATAACAATAATGCTGAGATGATTGAGGCGGTAGTTGCAAAAAGTCTCGCCAGCAGTCGTGAGTTGATAACGGAAGGGCAAGCCTTTGATTCAGAGAGCGTGGTTCTGGTGCTGGCCGGTCGCTCAGACGTTGGAACTGCTACTCATGAGATGACTCATATCCTTGTAGCGAGAGCAGCAGGATCACGCGGTTCGGTACCGCTATGGCTGAATGAGGGATTGGCCGAATACGGTAATCTTGATCAAACAATTTCATATGAGCGATTTTTGGAATGGGCTGTAGGAACAGATCGTCTTATTCCCTTGAAAAGCCTGCGTTCATTTCCTGGCGATCCGAATTTAACCCTGGTCGCATATGGTCAGGGCCGTAGTGTGGTCAAGTACATGATTGATGAGTTTGGCCCAGAAAAAATGTCCGAGCTTCTTTCTGTATTAGGGACAGGTATCGATATTGATGATGCACTGAATGCGGTTTATGGCTTTGACATCCATGGACTGGAGAATAAGTGGCGCGAGTCTATAGGCGCCGACCCATATATTGAACCGACGCCGGGTCCCACACCAACGCCATCCGCTGATCCAACGCCAACTTACAGGTTGTTGACCCAACCCCCTGAATCTCGTGAAGCCGAGTCAGCTTCAGTTGATACTAGTGAGGTTGCCGAATCTGCTCAAGCTTCAGATTCAGCTTCAGAATTGGCTGAGTCTATGGTTGACGATATTTCAATTACACCCATAGGAATGGTTCATCGGGTGATCGCGATTTTGATCATTATCCTGTCACCGATGCTATTTTTAGCGCACTCGTACGCTTTTGGTAGAAAAGCGGTCAGTACGTGATCGGTTCGGTCTATTTATTTACCGAACGGGTTTTATCCAGAAGGCCGTTTAAGGTGCCCCCCATTATGGCTTTTTTGTCAGGTTCACTGATGAAATCGCAATGGGTCCGGAAAGCTTCGATAGACTGGAGGTGTGTCATAGATTTTTTTACGACAGGAAAATCTGACCCCCAGCACATATTTGTGCCGAACGCTTCGTAGCATTCCTTGTAAACCCATTGGGTATCAGAATAAGGGAAATTCCACTCTGTGTTCGTAAGATAGTGAAACCCTGAGAGTTTGAGGAAAATGTTTGATAGTTTGCTTGATTCGGTTACGACCTTGAGATTGGCTCGGGCATCATTACCATGGGCCCTGAGACCGGACATATGGTGACATAGTATGTCGAGGTCCGGATGTCGTTCCGCTACTTTCCGCAATTCTGGTTGATGATGCGGGGACATTGCAATGCTGGCAATAAGCCCTGATTGCTCCGCAACATTGAAGAAGTCGATACCATCCGTTGAATTAAACCAGCTGCCATCGTCTTCGGCAGCAACGTAGTGTGTAAATGCCTTCATTGGCCAGCGTTCCATAGCTTTTTCAAGTCTTGATGCGGCACCTGGCTGGTGGTATGTGTCTGACCACATCGAATCTACATCCGCAAACTGTTCTAGTCGCTCAGGATATTTTTCTAGGGCTTTAGTCACGTAGTCGTTATTGTTGAAATTCTGAAATATCTGGGCACAGACAATCGTGGCTCGATCGACTCCGTTGGTATCCATCTGGTGTATGAGCTGTTCGACGGTTCCGTGACTTTCGGGGTCTGGTACAGCGGGTAGGTAAGGCCACATGGCCCATGCGTGACAGTGAGAATCGATAATCATGATGAGAACATCATCACCCATACCGTTTTGTTCGAACAGTCTTTACGTAACAAAAACTCCTCAATTTAGATGTGTAACCAGCGTGTCACCTCTCTGCAACATTTCGGAAACATCTAGGACTTAGATTACACATTGTATTTTGTTAAGCGGTTCTAGTTTGGGGAGAGGTAATTATGGATTCTGGATCAGTAGCGTGGATGCTAATGGCATCCGCACTCGTTCTGTTTATGACTCCTGGGTTGGCGTTCTTCTATGGCGGACTTGTACGCGGTAAGAACGTTGTAAACACTGTCATGTACAGCTTCGTATCAATGGGTGTGGTCAGCGTAGTCTGGGTTTTATGGGGTTACAGCCTTGCTTTCGGAGAAGGCGGCCCGTGGATTGGCAACTTCGATTTCCTAGGATTCAAAGACGTTTCGAGCAATCCAGAAGAGGGGGCAATGTTGTTTGCCATCTTCCAGATGATGTTCGCCATCATCACCCCAGCACTTATTACTGGTGCAATAGCCGAGCGGTTCAAGTTCACGACCTATCTCGTGTTCTTGGTCGCATGGATTACATTCGTTTACGCTCCGATTGCTCACTGGGTCTGGGCTGGTGACGGATGGTTGTTCGAAATGGGTGCGCTCGACTTTGCAGGTGGTACGGTCGTTCACATCAACGCAGGAATCGCAGCTGTTGTAGCAGCGTTACTAGTCGGTAAGCGTCGTGGCGTAGATCGTGGTGTAGAACCCCACAATGTTCCGTTCGTAATTCTTGGTGCCGGGATCCTCTGGTTCGGCTGGTTTGGTTTCAACGCCGGTTCAGGTCTTGCAGCCGACGGACTCGCCATCAGTGCATTCCTCGTAACAAACGTTGCTGCCGCAATGGCTCTGGTTACGTGGGTCATCCTTGGCCACATTCACACGGGCAAAATGAGCGCAGTTGGAGCAGCCACTGGTGCAGTCGCCGGCCTTGTCGCCATCACCCCTGCATCTGGTTTTGTTGGTCCGATGGGTGCCATCGCAGTTGGTCTTGGTGCCGGGGTACTGACGTTCTACGCAGTTCGCATCAGACATAAATTCGGATTTGATGATGCACTTGAAGTAATGGCCGTCCACGGAATTGGCGGAATCTGGGGTGCGTTGGCTACGGGTATCTTTGCGGTAGGTGGGATTGGACTTATCGATGGCGATGCCACAGTGCTGGGCTATAACGTAGTTGCCGTTCTGGCCACCATCGCCTACTCATTCATCGTGACCTTCGTAATATTGAAGATTCTCGACGTAATACCTGGTCTGGGTCTCCGGGCCGATGAAGCAGATGAAGATACTGGACTCGACGTATCGCTCCACGGTGAGCGTGGATACGTCAGTGACGGAGCTGACTAAGCATTCATACAACCTGCCTGATCGACGAATAGGATTGATCACGCAGTAGGAGACATGATCATGATCAAAATTGAAGCAGTAGTTCGGCCGGAGCGAGTCAATGTTGTTGTCGAAGCTCTGGTTGATGCAGGCTGTGGCGGTTATCACGTGTCAAACGTGACGGGAAAGGGTACGCAGCAAGGCGTGGAGGTATTCACCGGTAGAGGTGCTACCACTACCACTCGCGCGGCTCTACCCAAGACGGTTATCACGACAGTGGTGACGGACGATATGAAAGATGCCGTTGTATCGGCCATTCTTGGGGCCTCGAAGACAGGTGAAGAGGGTCAGATAGGTGACGGTAAGATATTCGTCTCATCTGTATCTGAGGTGATTCGAGTTCGAACAGGTGAAAGGGACGACGACGCTCTCTAAGCGTTTTGTCTCTCCATAAGAGAAAAAATGGCAGGCCGCTGTTTGTCCGGTCAGTACTCATCAAGGTATGATTGAGTGCTGCGGGTAATCAGCGGCCTTTCTCTTTTTGCCCGTTGTTTGCTCCTCGCAGGAGCGTAGCTCAGTCTGGCTAGAGCACTGGTCTCCAAAACCAGCGGTCGGGGGTTCGAATCCCTCCGCTCCTGCCATAATATTTTTGCGAGGTAATTGAATACAGGTACGTGGCTCGTGGTGATACTCACTCCTGCCGGGGTGCTGAAATTGGTAGACAGGCTACGTTGAGGGCGTAGTGTTCGTAAGGACGTGCGGGTTCGAGTCCCGCCCTCGGCACCATTTATATAATCGAGTCACAATCAAATATAAAAGGCGACGTGGCCAAGTGGCTTAAGGCGGGGGTCTGCAAAACCTCTATTCGGCGGTTCGAATCCGCCCGTCGCCTCCATATTGCAACCGAACTAGAAGAAGCCCCAGGGAAATCTGGGGCTTCTTCGCATATGGCAGCCACCCTGAAAGCCACATGCTGTCCCATTGGCCTATAAACCAGCTAGTATCGTCCGCGGATAGTCGTCACGTACTCAGTGTGTAGGGGGCAGGGTGCTGAGATTGGCGGGTATACAATTCCTGCTTAGACAATATTTCAGTTATAGCAAAATGAATCAGGCAAAATGTCTACTGCTCACAGTGGGTCCAGTGATCGCCGGCAACAGTTACAAGCGGCCGTTAAAAAGCGCCGTGGACAGTTGATGCCTACTCCTAGTCAAATTGTGGCTGAAGCACAGATTAGTTTGAAGTCAACACATAGCGATATTTTGCGGAACAAACAGTCTATTTCTGAAAACTTAGACCAGCTGATATACGAGTTATTGAATCAGGAGTACGAACTATTTAAGGAGCATCAACAAAGGGTTGGTGTGACGATGCTTTCAGAGTATCTTCAAGGTGCCGAATGGGCCGATTCGCAAGACATTCGTGATCACTTAGACGTACAGGCATATACAGTAGCTGCGTTTTCGGATATCGATCAGATATTTTTGTCTTTTGCCCAAGCGCGTAGAGCTCGAGCCGGCAATTCATTTGAGCGGCATTTAGCGTACCTGTTAAACCTTCTCGAATTACCATTCCAAGAACAGCAAGTAATCAACGGCAAACCGGATTTTCTGTTGCCAAATGCTCAACTGTACAGGGACAACCCCTCCGACGTGGTGCTTATTTCGGTTAAGCGAACTTTGCGTGAAAGATGGCGGCAGATAATCATTGAGGGTGTGAAAACTTCCAGATATTTCCTTGCAACCATAGACGAAAACCAATCGAAGGACGCACTGGATGAGATGGCACAAAACCGGGTATTCTTGGTTGTGCCACAGGCAATTATTGATACCAAGCCTTTGTATATCGCGGCCAAAAACGTGATTTCGTTTAATGACCTTTACCGTACTTTCGTCGTCCCTGCTAGTAAACGTTGGAGTTGACAATACCTAAATTTGTGAATTGCGAACTGGACCAAGGCGATCTCGAACATCGAAACCAAAACAGGCAAGTAGTCTAGCGATGTGCCATTCTTACTTGACGATTGCTCGGGTGAAAGATAGTTTCAGGTTGTAGGAATCATGACAAGTACCGTAAGCCCCGCGGAGTCTGTTTTAGGCTCCAGTGAAACCGAGTCAACTAATTTCACATTTATCGATTTATTTGCAGGAATCGGTGGGATGAGACTTGGCTTTGAAGCAGCGGGATTGAAATGTGTTTACTCAGTTGAAATTGACAAGTATGCATGTCAAACCTATCGTGAGAATTTTCCAGATGATATACACGATCCGCAACGCGATATCACCGTTACCCATGTTGACGAAATCCCAGAGCATGACGTTTTAGTTGCTGGATTCCCTTGTCAGCCGTTTTCGCTTGCGGGGGTCAGTAAGCACAACTCACTGGGGACGAATCATGGGTTCGAGCACGAAACCCAAGGAACGCTTTTCTTCGATATTGAGAGAATTCTCAAAGCAAAAAAACCTACGGCGTTCCTGCTCGAGAATGTCAAGAACCTGAAAAGTCATGATGAAGGGAACACGTTCAAAGTAATTTTGCGTAAGCTTCATGAACTTGGTTATGACGTATCCAATAAGGTGATAGATGCTCGATACGTCGTTCCTCAGCATCGTGAACGTACCTACATCGTAGGATTTTTGAAATCTATTACCCCTAAGAAATACCCAGAGTTCAAATTCCCTGAATTTAGCGAGTCTGATTCGCGAAAGACTATTGATGAGATTTTGGAAAAAACCCCGGATCCAAAGTACACATTGTCGGAGCATCTTTGGCGCTATTTGCAGGATTACGCAATGAAACACCGAGCAAAAGGCAACGGATTCGGATTTGGGTTAATTTATCGAACAGACCCTTCAATGATTACTCGGACTCTCAGTGCTAGATATCACAAGGATGGTTCGGAGATTTTGCTTGATGAAGGCGATGGCCGTCCCCGTAGATTGACTCCAACAGAATGCATGCGTCTTATGGGTTTCCCCGAAGATCGATTTAGAATCACCGATTTCAAAATTAAAGTCAGTGATACACAGCTCTATCGGCAATTTGGAAACTCAGTGGTGGTTCCAGTGATTGAACGGATCGCAAATAAAATGGCTGACCATCTGAGGAAGATGTGAATCATAGGCACCTCGACGGTAAAGCCTCTCAAATTTCGCATAGAGTGATCAGATGGGGTCGAAACAATTTTCAGCGGTATCCATGGAGATTGACTGATAATCATTGGCTCGCGCTTGTGGCTGAAATTATGCTGCAACGTACTCGTGCCGCCGCAGTTATTCCAGTGTGGAATAACTGGGAGCAGTCCTTTTCAACACCGCAGATTCTTCTGGACTCACCACATAAATCTATTAGCGAATCATTCAAGAGTTTAGGCCTAGGATGGCGTGTTGACTTTCTGATCAAGCTTGCGGAAAAGCTTGGATCTAGCGATATTCCGGAAAACAAGGCTGAACTGATGAAACTCCCTGGAGTTGGTGATTACGTTTCCTCCGCATATCTGAGTCTGCATGCAGAAGTTCGCGAACCGATCGTAGATAGTAATGTTGTACGGTGGATATCTCGGCTGACCCGAATAAAAGTAGACGGTGAGACTCGAAGATCTAAATGGATCAGGGATATTGCAGATGAGATGACCCCGGTTAGGGGCTACCGAGAGTACAACTACGGCGTGCTTGACCTCACCATGACAGTTTGTAAGGCGAGACCCCTGTGTGTCCAGTGTCCCGTGGCCCAGTACTGTGCCTCAAGACGGTAGTTTTGTGATGTCTAATACTGAGGGAACCTACCTATATGGTGAGCAAATCGAGATGGGTTTTTTGTAAATAACAAGTGTTCTGTGTTTTGGTAGTAGTGATTATGTTCATTTCGATTCTGAGGGCTGTAATCCTTCGTGCATCTCAGTGCATCTCGTCAATGACTCTTCTGCGTCGATTCCATCACACAAGACAACGAGGTTTCCAATAATCATCCAATTTGGGTACACCGGGCCAGTTGCGTTCACTACAGACCCCGTGAACGTAGGCAGGCGTCTCCCGCGCCATCGGTCCTGTGCTCCCTCTTCCCAGGTCTGGTGCGTCAGAAAGGTTTCTTTGCGTTTTGACTCGGCTTCCGGGTACTCGATGTTTGATCCAACTGCTTCAATTGCCATAACTTTTCCTGATGAAACGGCCAGATCGTGTGACGGGTAGAAGCGGATTTCATAATCATGCTTGCTGTTCGGGTTGATCCCCCACAGGATTTTCCATGCGTCAACGCCGTCAGGCAAATTCTCAACTGAATACTGGCGAGATGTTTTGGCTCCAATAGCTTTGATCTCATCCACCGTATAGTTCGTGTCAGATGCAAAGATCTGAACAGGACCATCATCGCTCGAGTCACCTGACCCACAAGCAACTGCTGAGGTAAAAACGGCCATTAAGATGCATGACCAGAACAGTCGTCTCAGATACCGGTCACAAAATACTGTGATTTTCATCCCATGTTCCATCACATTCTGATGATCGTCTGAAGTTGAGTTGTCGGACTCATTAGTGCTTCAAAAGTTTCCTGTATCTTGTCGAGACCGATCGTACTTGTATCGGTCATGATCGACGAAGCCGAGATCTTGCCATCAGCCAGCAAGTTCAAGGATATTTTCCATTCTGCAGGGAGACTTCCCCAGCTGGATCGGAAGTCGATTTCTCTGGCCATCCATTCTGCTGGTAGAAGCGGTAATGGTTCCCATGGCACTGCAACGAGTACAACCTGTCCGTCCCTGCGTACAGCGTCGAATGCCTGTTGAAGGGTATTTTTTAGCCCCGCGCAGTCAAATATCACTTCGGGTCCTCGACCGTTTGTCAGCTCTACCATGCGATCAACAGGATCCTGTTCAAAGGGGTCGATCACTTCTGTTGCGCCTACGGCTAGTGCAGCATTTGTGCGCCCAGGTGCAGGCTCAGAAACAATGACCTGTGAAGCTCCGGCTGCACGTGCGGCCTGTATAGCCAGCAGGCCTATTGGTCCTGCTCCTATCACTCCCACGCTGTCTCCGAGTTTTACGGAGGATCTGCGAACGGCGTGCACTGCTACGGCACATGGTTCGGTCAGTGCTGCCGCTTCGTCAGGAACACTATCCGGTATAGGTAATGGTGCCCAGTCTTCCAGCACCGTGTATTCTGCATAACCCCTCGTACGTGTATTCGCGCTGAATCCCATCTTGCGATAGTTATACCTGGGATGAATTTTCGTCGGCGGTTCTTTACCAGTGGGCCATTCGCCTCCACCTCCGATGACTCGATCGCCCTCCTTCCATATCGTGACGCCCTTGCCTGTTGCTGCTATCACTCCTGCGAACTCGTGTCCAAGGACTGAGCCGGGCGGAGCGATGTCGTACATGAACGCGTGAACGTCGGTACCACATATTGCTGATTGGTTAACCTTGATCAGCACTTCTCCGGGGCCCGGCTCTGGTTTGGGTATATCGGTGACCTCGAACAATTGTTTGCTGCGGTACACGGCGGCTTTCATGTTGATTGTCCTAGTTCTGGCATTTGTTTTAAACTTGGCAGCATCTTACTGAAAAAGAATTTGAGAAAATAGCCCCTTGGAGTTTTAGGACTAACAGGGAAGGTCGGCGCTTTTGTATTTGCGAAGTAGTTCAACACTTAAATCGTTGATAATCCAGGGGATTGCAACTGGATTGTTACTGTTTACTTTTTTTGCTTGCGGAACGGACCCTGATGAGTCTTCAGCATCGAAGTCGAACGAGTTATTACAGCCGGTCACTCCATCCGAACGGCTGTTCACCCATGAAGATGTGGATGGAACAGGATTCAAGACCGCTAAAGAATATGACGTAGAGGGGCTTACCGGAGCGACTGATGTTTTATTCGGCTTCTGGCGTCCGGACGGCTCAGAGGCAAAGGAGTACGAGATTCGTTTTTACCCTTCCCATGATGTTGCCGTCGAGTCAGGGACGGCTTTCGCCGACGAAGCTACCGGTGATGACGCTATTTTGGACAAGGACGAAGCGACCTGGAAGGAAGGGATCAAGGACCGCAGGTATTTTTTTGCCGGTCCAATTGGAACCCATGGTAGTGGCGGGGTTAAGGCCAAGTACGGTGGTTATGTTATTTACGGGAACATGATCATGCTCTGTGAAGGAGCGAACGCTGCCCATTCACTGGATAGATGCGGTGCGCTTCTTGCGGCTATGGGTGCAGATCCGCTTGAGTGATCAAGATTCGATTACGTTGTTTTTCGGGTAATTTTGGATCAAATCGATTTTCCGATAGTGGTAATCAGGAGTTCTGGTCTTCTGCATAAATGGCTTCAGCTAGTTCGAGTAACTTCACGCCATCCTCGAGGGTTGCAGCAGGAGCGCTGAATGTTGTGCCGGATCTTATGCATTCGATAAAGTAACTATCCTGGATTTGCGTGGATGTCATTTGTGTAGGTGGTGTTATGTCATGTGAATCACCCTCTTCCATAACCCATGCACGGTTAACTCCCTCAAGGTATGCAGATATTTGTCTACCATGGATTTCATAACGTTCGAGTCTTCCTCCAGTGGTGTAGTTTGCAGAAAACTGCGCCACTACACCGTTTTCAAACTCGATGAGGGCAGCGTGGACGTCCCGGTATTTGGAATTGGTTTGTCTTACATAACCACTGACTTTCGACACGTTCGAACCAGCCGCAAAGCACACAAGATCCAGAGCATGTATCGGCGACTCCAACATCATGTAGTTGAAAATGTCCTGAGCAAACCTGGGGTCATCGGTGAAGTCTCTGATGTCTTTATGAAATTCTCCAGTTATCTGCACGATCGGACCATTCCTGCGCACTCGGGCTAGAGATTCTGTCACCAGAGGGTTAAACCTCCTGTCGAATCCGACCATTACGTTTGTAGATTTTCTCTGTGCAACGGTTAGCAACCTGCGGGCATCGGTAGAAGAAAGACCCGGCGGCTTTTCGATAAGGGTTGGAATTCCGTACGAAAGCACTGTTAGTGCTGCCTCAGCATTGAGATGGGCTGGGGTGGCCACTACTATGCCGTCTGGCTCCGCTGAGTCAATGAGCTGATTAACAGAGCTGTAGGCTGTTGAACCGAATTGATCGGCAGCAGAATTTCTTGCTGATTCGAATGGGTCGTGAACGCCGCTGATATTAACGCCATCAATATCAGCGAAAGCTGACATATGGTATCGCCCGCGCCTGCCACATCCGATGAACACAATATTCATGATTGGGCCAGTCGTTACTACTAAACATCTGTTAGGACGGGCGGTAGTCTATTCGCTTCAGGCTGGGCATGCGACGGCAGTACCTGTAGATTTTGTCCTTTGATTTGAAAAAGGGGAGCTATCTGGTGATTTACAACATGCGAATTTATGATCTCAAGCCGGGTAAGCTGCAGGAATACATGTCTGCCATGCGAGAGGTGGCTGTGCCACTTCGTCGGGAGTACGGAGTACCTCTCGCTGGATGGTTTTATACAGAGATTGGCAGTATCAATCGCATTTATCACATCTGGGCTTACAAGGATCTGGATCATTACGAGCAGAAAAAGCAGGAGGTTTACACTGACCCTCGATGGGTGAATGAATATATTCCCAGGGTACTGCCCTTGATCGAGTCTCAGTACGATCAGATGGTGAAATCTGCGGACTTCTGGAATGGCTTTTCAGAAGATACTGCGTTTGAATCTGATTGAAAGGTGCCCAGTTTATTATTTCCAATCGGGATGGAGTTCAGCCCTGACCCTGTCCATGTCGAGATCAATCCCCAGGCCTGGCTTATCACTTAGCACGAGCTTGTTACTCTGCCAGTTGAGTGGTTCAGTCAAGAAGTGGTCGTATCCTCTTTTGAAGTCGAGAGCGTGCTCAAGCCTGTAAAAGTTTGGGGTACTTATCGATACGTGAGCTCCACCAAGAATCTGCCCTGGCCCCTGTGCATTGTGGGGACTGATCGGGATGTAATACGTTTCGGCCATGGTCGCGATTTTCTTTAGTTCTGAAATGCCGCCAGTCCAAGTTACATCAGGCATTAAGAAATCTGTAAGTCCTTCGTGGAGAATCTGAGCGCAGTCCCAGCGGGTGAACAGTCGTTCTCCTACGCACATTGGAGCACGCATCTGTTTTCGGACCGACCTTAATGCCTCGATGCCTTCAGGAGGCAAAGGCTCTTCAAACCAGTCGATCCTAGACTCGTCATACAACCTGTTAGCCAGTCGTACAGCAGTCGCTACGTTGTAGTGACCGTGCGCATCGATTAAGACTTCAACGTCTGGGCCGACCGCATCCCTGACTGCAGCGGTTATATCGCAACCGAGGTTTTCGCCGTCTGCTGAAATCTGACCATCTTGGTACATCGTGTGGAATGGACCCATTTCAAGGAAGGGATCCATTTTCATTGCATCATGACCTTCAGCAACGGTCCTCTTGGCCGCTTCATGGTACTGCTCTGGGGTTGAACACCCACCGAACCAGGCGTTGGCATACATGCGGATATCGTCTCGCATCTTGCCACCCAGCAGGTCGTAAACAGGGCGTCCTGTGGCCTTGCCTTTGATGTCCCAGAGAGCAATATCTATCCCACTGATGATGGTGGTTGGAAATCCTCGTGAACCCATATAGGTGTAGCGGCGGAAAAGCTTTTGCCAGAGTCGTTCAATATCAGCCGGGTCTTCACCAATCAGGGTCTCTTTGACAGCTCTCACTCCCGTTCCAGTTAAGATTGATCCATTTCGTGGTGTACTGGATGATTCTCCCCATCCCGTGATGCCCTCGTCGGTTTCTATCGTCACGAAAGTCCACTGCCACTCATTCAGATGAAGCGTGCCCTGGTGGTCTTTGAGTCCTCCAAGGTCCGGCACGACTACCCATGCTTCTACGTTTGTTATTTTCAATGTTGTTCTCCGTTTAGTGACAAAGGCGGTCAAGGACTAGATTTGCAAGTGGGAATATTTTTTAGATACTCCAGGTATTACTGACGGTCTTAACAGTCGGTGAGATCGTTTCGGCAAGATCCATGATGGATGCGAACACTTCATCGTGGATTGGACGGGCTACCCATTCAAGCCTGAGAGCTTCGGATTCCCAGTATGAGATCACTTCGATATCTTCTGATGATTCGTCGTCAAATTGAGTGAGCATTGCCGCCTGGACGAATCCAGGTTGCTTGGCCATGGTTGATATCCATGGGTCGTTAATCTTGGATTTTAATGACTCGTATTGTCCGGGTTTTGGAGTTAGGTAAACGTGGAGAGTGATCATGCTTGTTCTTTCGTTTGCGCTGGTTAGGAAATGGACCGTCCGGCGATATTTACACGGATTCTGTAGAGTGAAGTTGAGGCTGTAATGTACAAGGTTTTGAGGTCATCATCACCCCATGTAAAGTTGGCGACAACCTCTGGAACATTAATCACTCCGAGGCTGGTGGCATCAGGTGCGTACACATGGATCCCACCTGGGCCAGTACAGTACAGGTTACCTTCACTATCGATTTTCATTCCATCACACCCGCCGTCACCTGCCCCTTCGGGTACAGCCCATACTTCACCGCCAGAGATACTGCCATCATTAGCGACCTCGAATACCCGAATATGACCCTTGTCGGTGTCGTTTATAAACAGTTGGGTCTCGTCAAGTGAAAAAGTTAAACCGTTAGGCTGTCCAAAGTCTGATGCGACGAGTGATATATCACCTGATATTGGGTCGATTCGGAAGACCCCCTGGTAGTCCATGTCCTGATCTCGTAGAAGTCCAAAACCATCCATCCGGCCATACGTGGGGTCTGAGAAGTAGATTGCTCCATCAGATTTAACCACTATGTCGTTTGGGCTGTTGAGTTCTTTCCCGTCGTAATGAGTAGCAATTGGATTGATCGATCCGTCATGCTCCTCGCGTATGACGCGACTGTTAGCGTGCTCGCATGAGAGTAATCGACCTTGTAAATCGAAGTAATGACCGTTTGCTTTACCGCTTGGCTGACGGTACGTAGTGATTCCGTTTAATTCGGACCACTTACGGACAATGTCGCCGGGCATATCACTGAAGATGAGTTCATTTGACTTGGCATCCCACATTGCACCTTCGGTAAATATGAAGCCTGTTCCAACTTGCTCTAACGGTGCTGTGTCGTTGATTATTTTGCGGAGTTGTTCATTCCTGATTTCTACGCTCATTGGATAAATCCTTTATCTGTGAAGGAGCCAGTTGACCGCATTGGTTAGCAGTTTTTGCACTGGTGGCTGTTGTAAGACGACCAGACGATGGCCATTTGCGAGGTACACTACCCGACCTTTTCCGTACTCATGCGAGTAGCCGGATGCTGACTGGCGCCCGTCTTTGCCCTGGCTTACAGCAAAAAGGTCCACGCGGTCGTTGTCGAACCATATGAAGTGCTGCTCGTCTTCGATTTCATAGTCTTCCACCCCTCGGGTGATGGGGTGGTTACTGTCCGTTATGTTTACATCGAAATGCATGTACGGGGGGTGGAACTGAAAGTATCCAGCCACGGTTCGCCTGTAGCCGCCGTCCCACGGGTAGTTCCACGCAGAGTTATGCATTACCAGGAATGATCCCCCGTTCAGGACGAATTCCTCGATGGCTTTTTCCTGATGAGGTTGCATCCACCGTTTGGGAGGGGCATCGTGACCATTCGGCCACTCCATACCGTCTCGCAGGAACACTAGAAGTTTTGCGCCTTCGAGCAAATCGGAGTCAATAGACTTGAAGTCGTCGGTGTAGTGCACATCAAGTCCGGCTTTTTCTAGAACAGGACCGATGCCAGCATGTGCTTCTTCTGCCTTGTGATACCTGTCTCCGCCAAGGAACACAGCGTCAGTCATGATTCCCTCCAATCGGTGATTGCCCTGTAGGTCGCCTGATGTTACATCCGTATCGACATTCATGAATAGCTAGGCAAGGCTGTGCATAGGGCCATAGGAGAGTTAAATGAAACTGATATTTTCTGTTTCAAAACACTGGAGCCAGTTTCAGGAAAGAGGTGTTATTCTCAAATGAGCCACTTTTTCCTGGTTACTGATTGGCCAAGTTTCGACGTCAAAATCATGGTTGGTACAGTTTTACATTCGCGTTCATGCGCGTAGACGATATCCCTTGCGACGAGCCTCATAGACCATGACCAAAATTTTTCAAAATGATCGACGTAATGTCGCGATCATCGCACATGTAGATCACGGTAAGACTACCTTGGTTGATGCCATGCTCAAGCAGTCGGGCTCTGTGAGTTCTCATAAGGAATTAACCGATCGAGTTATGGACTCGATGGATCTTGAGAGGGAAAAAGGGATCACGATCCTCGCGAAGAATACTGCTGTGCGCTGGGGTGATACGAAAATAAACATTATCGACACCCCGGGTCATGCTGATTTTGGCGGCGAGGTTGAACGTGGTCTTGCAATGGTCGATGGGGTTTTGCTTTTAGTCGATGCCAGCGAAGGTCCGCTTCCACAGACGCGATTTGTTCTACGTAAGGCGCTTGAAGCTGATTTGTCAGTGATTCTAGTGATCAACAAAATCGATCGCCCTGACTCTCGGATTTCTGAAGTTCTCGACGAAGTATACGAGCTGTTCATCGACCTTGATGCTAACGAGAAGCAGATTGAGTTTCCAATCATTTACGCTAATGCCCGCGAGGGGATAGCGACAATGGATCTTGAGCAACCAGGAACTGATCTCAATCCCCTTTTCAAGTTGCTGATGGAAAACATTTCACCCCCCTCCTATGTAGAAGGGCAAGCACTTCAAGCCCACGTTACGAACCTTGATGCTTCACCGTATGTAGGCCGATTGGCGATTTGCCGTGTGCATCAGGGTGTTATCCGAAAGGATCAAATTATTTCGCACTGTCGAGTTGACGGCTCGATCGCGAAAGCAAAGATTACCGAGCTATACGTAACAGAAGGGCTTGATAGAGTCGATGCTAAGGAGGCAGGTCCCGGTGAAATTATTGCTGTAGCCGGAATGCCTGACGTAACAATCGGTGAGACATTGGCTGATGAAGAAGATCCACAGCCACTTCCCGTTATTCGAATCGATGAGCCCAGCCTTTCGGCAACTATAGGCATCAATACTTCTCCTCTGACAGGTCTTGATGGTAATAAGTTAACTGCTCGGATGGTGAAAGAGCGGCTTGAAAAAGAGTTAATAGGTAACGTTTCAATAAATGTACTACCGTCAGACCGGCCTGATTCGTGGATTTTCCAGGGCCGAGGCGAGTTACAACTTGCGGTGTTGGTCGAAACCATGCGTCGTGAAGGATTCGAACTGACTGTGGGTAAGCCCGAGGTAGTTACGAAGATGATTGATGGGAAACTCCACGAACCGATTGAGCGGCTTGCTGTCGACATAAACGAAGAGCACCTGGGAGCCGTCACCCAGATTCTCGCTCATCGTAAAGGTAAGATGGTCAATATGGTGAACCATGGTCATGGGCGGGTACGGATGGACTTTGTTATTCCTGCCAGGGGGCTAATTGGTTTCCATAATGAGTTTGTTGTTGAGACGCGTGGAGCGGGGCTGGCTCATCATGTTTTTGAAGGGTATGAACGCTGGTATGGAGAGATGAGATCGCGTCCCACTGGTAGCCTGGTATCTGACAGGCGAGGGGTGACTACAACCTATTCCCTGTTGAGCGCGCAGGAACGTGGACAGTTGTTTGTGCCTGTTGCGACTGAGGTCTATGAAGGGATGATCGTTGGTGAGAACCCTCGACCTCAGGATATGGATATGAACGTTGTTAAGGCCAAGAAACAGACGAACATGAGGTCAGCAGGAGCCGACCATGCACAGCACCTCGATGCGGAAAAGACAATGTCTCTTGAGGAGGCACTTGAATTCATCATGGACGATGAATGTCTTGAGGTGACGCCAAATTTCGTGCGTATTCGTAAGACAATCCTGAGCCAGCAACAGCGCGGCCGGGCGAAGGGTGCGAAAAAGCAGGCAGTGGAAGCTTAAGTACGTGTTGAGTATTCTCACCTTTTTACCGAAGTTCAAGTAGTTCTCGGTTATAGCCCATCTGAAGTTATATTTTTGCCCTTGCGGCTGATGAACAGATGCTTCATTCTTCTAGACATAAATTGTCTTGAAACTCAGCATGTTTAGTTCAGGGGGAAATAATGCTCGAACGGTTCTTGGTGCCGGAGCAGGCTCGTGTTTTCGTACAGCCCGAGAGCATGCTGCAAGCAACGATTGAAATCTTTGAGAAATGCGGACAGTCAGCTGAAGATGCAGCTCTTTCTGCTGAAGTGTTGCTGACGAGTGATCTGCGAGGTTGCGAGTCGCATGGTGTCTCGAACATGCTACGCGTGTATGTTCAAATGTATGGCGATCAGGAGATCAATCCGACCCCTAATGTACGGGTTACACGTGAAACGGACGTGACAGCGAATCTTGACGGCGATACAGGCCTAGGTCTCCATGTTCTCCCCAAAGCGATGGAGATGGCAATTGAAAAAGCCGAAAAGCATGGGATGGGCGCGGTTACAGTGCACAACTCTCGCCATATTGGCATGCTTGCCTATCATTCGATGATGCCTCTTGAACATGACATGATTGGCGTGACCACAACTGCAGGCAATCCACTCTCAATGGTACCAACGCATGCAGCTGAGAAGATGTTTGCAACCAACCCCTGGGCCTGGGCTGCACCTGCTAGGAATGAGGTGCCTTTCGTGTTTGATATTGCGACTACTCAGGTTGCCGGAAACAAGCTCCGTCTTGCCGAGCGCATTGGTGCTCCTATGGATCCAGCATGGATATCTGATGTTGATGGAGCACCGATTATGGAAGAGGTTCCATTGCCGGATGATTACATGATGTTGCCATTTGGAGGTACTCGCGAGCAGGGTTCTCATAAGGGTTATGGTTTTGCGGCAATGGCTGAAATCATGGCACCAATTCTTTCCGGAATGGGCCCCGGTTTTTTGATGCCTGCATCACCACGAACAATAATGGGCCATTACGTTCAGGCAATTAAGATCGACGGTTTTATAGATCCTGAGCAATTTAAGGATGATATGGACAAGCTTCTTAATGGCTTGCGAAACGCTAAGCCAGCACCAGGTCAAGACCGTGTGGTATATGCCGGCCTCCCTGAGGCTGAAGAAGTAGAAATAAGGAAGAAGGAAGGTATTCCATATCACCGTGAAGTTATTGAGTGGTTCGAAACTGTGAAAGCAGAATTTGGACTTGGGTTTGAACTTGTTTAAGTTTCGAGTTTCGTAGTCAGAGGTCTCTTAAGAGTACGTCGGTTTCGAGCAGCTATTTCAGCGAGATGATTATTACAGCTGCCACGACCATTGAAGCAGACAACAGTTTTAAAAGCATACTAGCGCGAGTGAATTGCTCGAAAACCAGTTTTGGTGCCAGCCAGGTTCCAAGAGCTGTGAGGCTGAACACGAATATTGGTCTTGCTCCTCCCAGTGCTGATACCAATGCAACTGGGCCTTTGCCTATCGCATAGGTAATCAAGAGGTGTCCGGCGAACGGCATCACGCCTTCAGCCACTATGATCCAGGGAGCTTTTTTAGGTTGCTTGAGGAACTTGCCCAGAGTTCTCAGCGCGTCAGGTCTTCCGAATACTATTGCCATTACCGTGAAAAGTCCCAGCCCCCTTATCGAAACTATGTGAAGTGTCGAAAGGTCATCAATGATGGCTTTAGTGATCAGTTGTGAGCTCGCCATTAGCAGGGCCCCGAGTGCCAGCAGCAGAAAAAGTGGTTGGAAAACCAGCCTGCCACTCGATCCGGCCGATCCGACCGTTACTGATGCAAGAATACTGCCGCCAACTGCCAGCATAACTGCGAGCCAGTGCCAGGCGCTCAATGACTCTCCAAAAATAATCCATGCGAGAAGTGCCACGTATATCGGAGATGTCTGCATAGCTGGGATTACGCGTGAGGGATCTTCTCGTTTGAGCATCCAGAACATGAAGATCAGCGTGAATGCCTGCAGAACGCCTATCGACCAGGCTTGCACAAGGACGACAAAATCTACGCCTGACGGGAAGTTATTTAGCAGTACTATCGTTGCAAAGATACCCTGGCTGCCCCCGACCCACAGATTGAAACTTGGAAGGGGCATTCCAAATCCTGACAGCACTTTTTTGTCTACAAGCGTGACTATTGAGAATACGAGTGGGTTTGCAAGTGCAGCAAGAATCCAGAGTTCCAAGGTTGGTTATCCGCTCCAGCTTTCGTTACGCCTGAACCCTCGTAACGTCTCCAGATATTGCTGAACTGTCATTGGAGCGTCGAATTGTTCTACTATCTTCTGGCCCTGTTTTGCCCCATTAGCCAGTAGCGATATAGCGGTGAACGCCAGTGCTTTTCCTGCAACGATCACATCGAGACCCCAGTCGGTTATCTCAAATTCATTGCTGTGAGTCCTTCCACTGGCCCCACCTACGTATGACTGCATAGTTGGCATTATCATCGATACATCACCCATATCCGTTGATGAGGTACGGTGGGGCATTCGTCCGGATCCTGATTGGCCCACCAGTTCAACTGCGGCAAGGTCATATGTCTGGTTCAATTCCTCGCAGAACTTTGAAGGCATATATCCCGGGGAAGTACTGATTTCGACTGTTGCACCAATTGCCATTGCGCCTGCACGAAGCGCTTGATCTACCTTTATTTCTGCATCTTTCATGCCCTGAATAGAGGCTGACCGGATAAACATTTCCATGGTGACATTAGCAGGTACAGAAGAAACGGCCGCTCCACCTCGTGTGATTATCGGATGGATTCTAATCTTGTCTTCTTCTTTGAAAGTTTCCCTCTGTAGAGCGATTCCTTGCATTGCGAGATTTGCAGCGTTGAGCGCATTTATCCCAAGGTGAGGAGCACCGCCGGCATGGGCAGATCGGCCCAGAAATCGGACGCTTTTGGCTATCATCCCGTTATGGCTTGTACCTGGTCGCAGGGCGGGTTCTCCAGATGGTTCTGCATGGGTTAAAAGTGAAATATGTACATTTTCTAATTCACCTAACCTGATGAACTCTTGTTTACCTGAAAGAAACTCGATCTCTCCTGAATCTCTGAGTTTCTCACGGTACTCTATTTCGATATATTCCTCGGCCGGGACGGCCATGAACGAAATGGAACCGTTCAGTTTTGCAAGGACTGCAGGATTGGAAAGTCCCACGGCTGCAGCAAGCATGTTCCCTATCTGGATGTTATGGCCACATACGTGGGCGGCTCCAGTTTTCGCATCGGCGACTCGGTGCTCCGGGACGATCAATGAATCTAGTTCACCCATTATCGCTACGTGTGGTCCTGGTCGTCCGGTGTCCAATTTTGCTATGACTCCGGTCATGGCCACGTTCTCGCGTGTCTCAAGACCGGACAGTTTCATGAACTCGGCGGTTTTTTTTGCCGTGCGGTTTTCACGAAAGCCTGATTCCGGATGATTCCATATATCTTTTGAAAGCTGGATAAGGCTGTCGGCTCGTTCATCTATTGACGATGCTGCGATAGATTTGGCTGTGGTGATTTCAAGGGAGTCGTTTTGCATAGCGTGATTCTAGCCCCGAACCGGTGACCATGGTTTTGACATGATGGTTTCAAAGCCTGCGTCATCGATTTCTATCCCGAGCCCAGGCTTATCTGGAACATTTACGCAGCCCTCTGAATCCAGTACGAATGGGTCTTTGAAGAATCCTTTCCCTATGAATGTCTTTCCGTCAACGATTGAATCGTTCACCTCGTTATGTTCCTGTATCAGGAAATTTGGGCTGCACGCATCGACCTGGATTGATGCTGCAAGTGCAAGAGGGCTGAGCGGACAATGAAGAGCAAGCTTGGCGTATGCTGCCTCTCCCATGGTTGCAATTTTTTTGCATTCAGTTATACCTCCGGCGTGGCATATGTCAGGTTGCATAACAGAAATCAATCCACGTGTAAGGGCATCGAAGAATATCCATTTTCCCATCCATCGTTCTCCGGCAGCAATTGTTGCAGTGGTGCCTTCTACTATCTGGGCCAACGCTTCTACGCGTTCGACTGGCATCGGCTCTTCTATGAAAAGGGGTCTGTGGGGGGCTAATGACTCGATCATCTGTCGACCTATAGCAGGATTCGGATTATGGATATCGATAGCGATATCTATATCCTCCCCGGCTCCTTCACGCGCCGCACCGAAACGTTCAGCTACAGCGTTGACCTGCGAAGTTACCTCGAGCCCATCCCCTAAAGCAACGTGCATTTTTAAAGCCCTGAATCCCCATTCTTCAGTAAGTATGCGGGCGGACTCCCTGTACGTGCCTGGATCGATTTGTGTGATGTTGTCGAATTTGGTATTTTTTCGTATCAGTGGCGTCCCTGATTCATAAGGATCTCCTGGTTCTACGGTCCACGGCAGCTGGTGACCGAGTGCTCGATACATTTTTATCCTGTCATGGACCTTCCCCCCAAGCATCTGGTAAATCGGGACTCCGGCAGCCTTGCCTGCAAGATCCCACAGTGCGATGTCTATGCCGCTTAGAGCACTCATCTTGACCGGTCCCCCGAGGTATCCAGTTCCAGATTCGTACATTTCTTTCCAAAGTTTTTCGACCTGTGTCGGGTCTTTTCCGATGAGAAATGGTTCGAGCCGTCTCACTTCTGCTATGACCGAATCCGGATGATTCTCTAGGTATGGCTCACCCAATCCCGTGTGCTCGGTATCGGTATGAATGCGCAGCCAAATCCAGCTGGGTGGGACTTTAATTATTTCGAAGCTGGTGATTTTCACGTGATCTGGCCATTCTGAAGCTGATATTTATTAGTTAAACGATCGTTCGCCGAGACGAGATGTTATCGCTTCTGGTAAAAAGACGGGGCTACAAGGTTCATATCTATCAATCAAATAAGCTGGAGTTTTCATTGAAAGTTCTAACAACCCTTTCGGCCTCGCCCCTAATTCAGCAAATTGTTCCGGTTCTTGAGCAAAACCATATTGTGCGTATGGTGGATAGAGCTGAATCAAAGAGGGACTTTGAGTTCGAGCAATCCGAACTCGGACACGGGCCCGAAACGAATAAACTCGTATCTGGAATGGATGCCATTATCCATTCGGGCTGGCTTGACCCTGAGGTAAGTGCTTCCGACCAGCTTGACTACCAGATGCGTTGCACATACAACCTGCTTTGGGCAGCAGCCGAGGAGGGTGTTTCCAGATTTATCTACCTTAGTTCCCTAAAGCTTATGGAAGGGTACGATTCGGATTTAGCAGTGACTGAGAGATGGAAACCGACCCCCACCTCCGAGATATCGGTGATTGGATGCCATTTGGGCGAGATGGTTTGCAGGGAATTTGCCAGAGAGAGGAAGATAAATGTTGTCGTGTTGAGACTGGGTGAGATCACGCAAGAGGGAAATTCCAGTCCTTCAACATCTGCACTTTACGTTGACGATGCGATACAGGCGATCGAAAAGTCGATTACGGCTGAGACTTCTGGTTGGCTTGATATCTTTCACATCCAGTCAAATGTCCCAGACGCCAGATTCTTAACTGGACAGCCATGGTGGAGTGCCGATGATGTAACAGGTCCAATCAGTATTGGGTATTCTCCAAGGGCACGAGGATAATCATGAAAATATTGCTTCTGGGTGGAAACGGTGAACTCGGACCTCATGTCGTAAAAGCTCTTGAAAAAAGGCACACGCTCCGCATAACGGATATCAATAATCTCCAGACGGATCACGAATACATTAAGGTTGATTCTTCTGACATCGACCAGGTAGTGGCAGCGGCTGAAAACATGGATGCGATTATTAACCTTTCGGTCCTTCGTCCTGATCGAAAGTTAGCCTTTGATGTAAATGCTCGTGGTTGTTACAACATGATGATTGCCGCTAGAGAGCATGGGATTCATAGATTAATAAATACCGGTCCGTTTTATGCCGTAACTGGACCCACATATGAGCGATTTGATCACGGGATTCATGTCGATGTGCCTCATCAGCCTGGGACCTATCTTTACGCTCTCACAAAGTCATTGGGACAGGAGATATGTACTGTTATGGCTCCTGAACAAGGTGCGTATGTGATGGATTTGCTGTTTTACATGTTTGTAGATGTTGAAACCGATAAAGCAGAATCAGGATCACCGATAGCCAACTTAGGGCGCGATCTCGTTCCTTATACGGTGTCTTGGCGGGATGCTGCAGACGCGTTCAGGTTAGCGATGGAAGTGGATTTCGAAAGTCTCGCCTCGAGGTCGGAGGTGTTTTTCGTCTTCCCTGATCTTCCACACCAGAAATTCTTAAATGACAAGGTGAAGAGAGTTTTAGGCTGGGAGGCACGGGATACTCTCGAGCAATTTTGGAAAAAAAAGGCGACTACTTGATGACCATGAAAATGTTGCGTTGTTCTTATCGATTATGCGTATTACGTTCCCGATATGAAAGCAAGCTGCATTGGGAATAAAAAATCACGCTGGTGTAGGTGACAGCGTTTCTTTTCTCAACATGAATCCAGGACTGTTTCTTGATAGGAGTGCGCGTGTATATCCGGATAAGGTCGCTGTCGTTTACGGGGAGAAGCGATACACGTATCAAGAATTTGATCAAAGGGTGTCACGCCTAGCTGGAGCATTGGTGCAGAGTGGGGTTAGTGCTGGTGACCGGGTTGCTTACTTGGTTCCAAACACTCCACAGATGCTGGAAGGGCATTATGGCCCAATGAGGATGGGGTCCATTCTGGTCGCCATGAACACCAGGCTTTCCAGTCGAGAGATCGGGTTTATTATCCGTCATTCGGGAGCCAAGGCTCTGATTTTTGACTCGGAGTACGCAGAGATTATTGACGAAGCGCTTGGAGGTTCGGGAATAGTAGATGTTTTGGTAGAAGTGGTCGATACCAGCGATGCTTCGGGCTTATTTGGTGCAATCGAGTATGAAGAGTTTTTGATTGGCGCTGGTGACGTCGAGGTGCCTGAATCCGATCACTCTGAGTTGGCCACCATTGCCATTGACTATACCTCAGGTACAACTGGTGAACCTAAGGGTGTTGAGTACACGGGGAGGGGGGCATATCTAAACGCCCTGGGACAGGCCCTTGATGCCGGACTTAGTTCAACCAGCACCTACCTTTGGACTCTGCCAATGTTTCACTGTAACGGTTGGTGCTATACGTGGGCTGTAACTGCGGTAGGCGGGACGCATGTTTGCCTGAAACAGGTCAATCCAGATGCAGTATTTTCACTGGTTGCTCGGCATTCAGCTACTCATATGTGTGCTGCACCAAGTGTTTTGACTATGCTTGAGGCTTCTCCGATGGCAAGTGAGGGGGCATTGAGCGGTGTAAAAATTTTCACCGGCGGAGCACCGCCAGCGCCAAGAATGTTGCGAGCGATGCAGTCGATGGGTGCTGAGCTACATCATTTGTATGGATTGACTGAAACTTATGGGCCTTCGACCATAGCAGCCGTTCAGCAGGATTGGGCTGGTATGTCTATTGAAGATCAGGCTCGGATGAAATCTCGCCAGGGTGTTCCGGTTACAACTTTGCATGTTGGTGTGAGAGTCGTTGCTGATGATATGCAGGATGTCCCTATGGATGCTGAGACGATTGGAGAGGTGGTTGCCCGAGGGAATACTGTTATGGCCGGCTATTACCGTGATCCCAAGGCATCGGCTAATGCTTTTCAAGGCGGTTGGTTTCATACCGGAGATCTGGCAGTTGTACATCCGGACGGTTACATAGAGCTAAAGGATCGAAAGAAAGATGTGATTATTTCTGGTGGTGAAAATATCTCAAGTGTTGAAGTTGAGAAAATGCTTATGGAACATCCTGCGATACTAGAGGCTTGCGTGGTTGGAGTGCCCGATGAGAAGTGGGGAGAAGCGCCAAAGGCGTTTGTAACACTTAGGGACGGATACGAGGCGACATCAACAGAGGTCATTGATTTTTGTCGAGAACGCTTAGCGCATTTTAAAGCTCCAAGGGAAGTGAAATTCGGGTCGTTGCCTAAAACGGCCACTGGAAAAATTCAAAAATACGTTATTCGGGAGCAAGAGTGGTCTGGGCACGACCGGAGGATTGGTTGAAATGCATTGACTCTTTACAACAATGATCGATATGTATTTTTGGACATCACCAAACGATCGGAGATTTAAATGAACGAAAAACGACCCAGGCTCGAGGGCAAAGTAGCAATAGTTACAGGAGCTGGCTCGAGAGGAGAAGGTGTTGGTAATGGCAAGGCTACGGCGACTCTTTTCGCCAGAGAAGGAGCAAGTGTGCTCCTCGCCGACATGGAAATAGCGCGAGCTGATGAAACGCTTCAGGGGATCGAGTCCGAAGGGGGAACAGCCAGCACCATTAAGGTTGATGTGACTAACGACGATGATTGTCTCAGACTGGTTGAAGCGGTTATTGAAAGATATGGGCGTCTCGATATCTTGGATAACAATGTCGGGAACAGCTTTCGTAAGTCGGTAACCGAGATTGATCCAGATGAGTGGGATAATTACATGGAGATGAACCTTAAAAGCATGGTTCTCACCTCTCGGCATGCGATACCCCGCATGATTGAAACTGGCGGAGGTTCGATTATAAATATAGCGTCCATCGCTGGAGTTAGGGCTTCTAAGGCTGCCGTTTACACAGCGTCGAAAGCTGGTGTAATAGGACTCACGATATCGATGGCCGCTGACCACGGGCGGCAGGGTGTCAGGGTTAATGCAATTGCACCTGGTGCTGTTTATACGCCAATGGTTTCCTGGCGGCTTTCTGAAGAAATGCGAGCGCACCGAAAGAACACTACGGCCCTCGGAACCGAAGGCACGCCTTGGGACGTTGCATGGGCCGCTGTATATCTTGCAAGCGATGAATCGAGATGGGTTACGGGGTCGATATTAACCGTGGATGGTGGATCGTCGATTCTGTCTCGACATGCTTATACAGACGCCGAAATATCCTAGTTTTTTTCATTGGAATTTGAACTTGCGGAATTGAACGTTACCAGCCGGGATTATCAATCACCCGTCTCGTAATCACTGCCAATTTGGCTGACAGTTCAGGATCGCGCTGTTCTGGAACTGTCGCTATGGCGTGTTCAAGACTTTTGTGTGCGCCTGACTCGAACGGTGCCTGTAATGCTCCAAGTCTGGGTACGAGGGCTTTGATGAGTTCTTTAGCATGCTCGGAGTTATTTTGAAGCACTTCGAGTATCGACGCTGTATTCACATCGTCGTGATCTTGGTGCCAGCAGTCGTAGTCCGTGACCATGGCGACGGTAGCGTATGCCATCTCAGCCTCTCTTGCTAACTTGGCTTCGGGCATGTTGGTCATTCCGATCACGTCGCAACCTATACTCCGGTACCAGTTGGATTCAGCGCGGCTTGAAAACTGGGGTCCCTCCATCACCAGATAAGTGCCACCGGAGTGGACATTAAGTTTGATTGATTTGGCTGATTCCGTGATCACTTCAGATGTGGTTGTGCATACGGGGTCTGCCATGCTGACATGAGCGACAAATCCTGTTCCGAAGAATGATTTTTCTCTGGCGAATGTACGGTCGACGTATTGGTCGACGATTACGAAATCACCTGGTTTGTAATCTTCTTTCAGAGACCCTACGGCTGAAAATGAGACGACTCGGTCTACACCGGCTCGTTTCAATGCCTCGATGTTCGCCCGATAGTTGATTTCGGTAGGCGGTATTTTGTGCCCGCGCCCATGCCGGGGCAGAAAGACCAGTCGATACCCTGCAAAGTCACCAATGAGAAATTCATCTGACGGTTCGCCAAAGGCAGATTCGATTTTCACCCATTGGGCATTCTCGAAACCGTCGATATCATAAATTCCGGTTCCGCCGATAATTCCTATAACGGGCTTTTTAATACTGGACATAAATAAATATTAATCGATTGGATAGTTGCAGCGAGGGTCGTAGGGAATTCAATATAACCTTTCAGAGATTGAATTATTGCATGGAACCACAGAAAAATAGTTAGCACATTATTGCTTGTGTTTATCTACCTTTTTAGCGGGAGTTCGCGACAATGGAGTAAGGAACGTACTTTTTTTTGCGTAAAGTAATTGTTCCTGTGCCGGGGTGGCGGAATGGCAGACGCTGCGGACTTAAAATCCGCTGTCCTTTAACGGACGTGTGGGTTCGAATCCCACCCTCGGTACCAATAAAAGTCCTGGTTCAAAGGATCTCTTCCCAAAAAACTCCAGATGAAGTTGACTTTGGGCCACTGCTAGACGCCCAGTGTCTCTCGAGTATCTGCAAGGATGGACTTTAGCGTCTTCATATCAGGTGCCTCAGCGTATATTCGGAGGAGAGGTTCTGTACCTGACATTCGCGCAACAGCCCATGATCCTCCTGTTAAATTGAAACGTACACCATCGCGTCTGTCATCTGATTGAAGATTCAGTCCGCCAAGTGAGTTAGGTGAAGCTGAGTATATTTTTTCTGCTATCGATTTTCGCTGTGACTCGTCATATGAGATATCAAGTCGTTCGAACGTGTGCGGGCCTACTAGTGCGTGCAACTTAGTCAGAAGTTGTGATGGTTTGAGACCGCTCATAACCATTGCCTCGAGGAACAGCAAACCTGAAAGCGAACCATCACGTTCAGGGATGTGGCCTTTGAATGCATATCCTCCACTTTCCTCACCGCCCATTGAGCAGTTATTTTCTATCATAGTCGGACCGACAAATTTAAATCCGACCGGAGTGCGATAGCTGGGAACACCGTAGTTATCCGACAATTTATCGACCATTGATGACATCGTAATAGTGCAAGCCACCCCACCTTTTTCTCCACGGCGCCCCATGAAATGATCCGTTAACAATGAGAAGACCTCGAGGGTCGAGAAGTACCGTCCAGATTCATCAACGATACCTACTCTGTCAGCGTCGCCATCAAGCGCTATTCCGACATCAGCTCCTAATTCTCGGACTGCCCTTGAAAGGGGTTTGACGTTTCGTTCGATCGGTTCAGGTTGCTCCATTCCTGGGAATGTATGATCTGGATTGGAGCGAATCTCGATGACTTCGATCTTACCTCCGCCAAGGATATCGGGGAGAATTCCAGCTCCAGACCCGTGCATTGCATCAACCACGACTTTCATTTTTTCGGATCTGATTGGGTCGGTGTTGACGACTTTTTTTAGTTGTTCTATATATGGACCTACAGCGTCGAGCACCGTGTTTGTGCCGGGCTGTCGTGTCGTAGCAGGATGACTGGGAGAATTCCCTTCCAAAATATTGGCCAGATGTTTTTCGATTTGTGCAATTTCATTAGGCGCTGCCGACCCACCTGCAGATGACTTTATTTTGAATCCGTTCCATTCGGCGGGATTGTGGCTGGCTGTGATCATCACACCATTGGCAGCGGATTGATTGACGACCGCAAAACTACAGGCAGGTGTAGGAGCTGCAACATCGAGCGTGAAGGTTTTTATGCCGTACCCTTTCACCGTATCTGCAACCGCTTTTGCGAATTGAGGAGATCGGTATCGAGTATCGAAACCTATAACTAGGCCTCGGTCAGATTTGCCATTTGCTAGAAGATGTAGCGCTACGGCTTCTGCGCATGCCCTTACGTTTGGAATAGTAAAAGTGTCGTCGATGATCGCCCGCCAGCCATCAGTACCGAACTGGATCTTGGGGCGATGCAATGATTTGCCTTTTCTACTAATCGAATATTTTTGACATACGATCAGATTTTAGCTTTCAATGTAGCGACTCGGTCAAGTTTTTCCCACGGTAGATCGAGATCGTTACGACCGAAGTGCCCATAAGCGGCTGTCTGTTGATAGATGGGCCGGCGGAGTTTGAAGTGATCAATTATTGCCTTCGGCCGAAGGTCAAAGTTCTCTTTGACGAGATCGACCAGTTCACTTTCGGGCTTCTTGCCGGTGCCTTTGGTGTCGACTTGTATCGAAATAGGGGTTGATACGCCAATGGCATACGATAGTTGTACTTCGGCCCGGTCTGCGAGATCGGCAGCTACAAGGTTTTTTGCAACCCACCGTGCAGCGTATGCAGCAGAGCGGTCTACCTTCGTTGGGTCCTTGCCTGAGAACGCCCCGCCGCCATGTCGCGCGCTTCCTCCGTATGTGTCGACAATGATCTTCCGGCCAGTTAGTCCAGCGTCACCCACAGGTCCACCTATGACAAATCTTCCCGATGGGTTGATGTAGTACTTGGTGTTTGAGTCGAGAAGTTCAGCGGGGACGACTTCTTGTATTACGTGCTGTTGAATGTCGGCAGCTATTTGTTCGTTAGTTGCCTCAGGATCATGCTGTGCTGATATGACCACTGTGTCGATCCGAACAGGGTGATGATCCTCTGTGTATTCGACGGTCACCTGGCTTTTGGTGTCCGGTCGGAGGTATCCGATGACACTATTCCTCCTGACATCAGTCAATTTCCTAGTCAGTTGGTGTGCAAGTGAGATCGGGAGTGGCATGAATTCAGGCGTCTCGTTGGAGGCGTAGCCAATCATCATGCCCTGGTCTCCAGCACCGACTTCATCAGCTCCGATTTCACCGCGTACTTCCAGTGCTTGAGTTACGCCACTGGAGATGTCTGTTGACTGTTCGTCCAAAGCGATTAGTACCGAGCACCCGTCGCAGTCGAATCCATAAGCCGGATCGTTGTAGCCGATTTTTCTGATCGTATCTCGCACGATCCCTCGTATGTCGACGTCGGCCTTAGTGGTGATTTCACCGAACACCAATACCAGGCCGGTAGTGACTGAAGTTTCACAGGCCACGCGGCTCATAGGGTCTTGTGCGATAACTGCATCCAGAACACCATCAGAAATCTGGTCAGCCATCTTATCTGGATGACCTTCGGATACAGATTCTGATGTAAGTAAGTAATTTGTATTAGACATTTTGTTTAGTGGTTGTGATTTCCGCTATAGGCTTTTTAGCCGGTGGAATAATTGGTTGAATTTTGTTCCCTTGACAGCTGCTTAGGTTCCTGTCTCCCAGCTGTTTAAGTACTTGTCCTGCTCAGCGGTGAGGATGTCATAAGACATACCCATAGCGTTCAGTTTTATACTTGCGATATCTGTATCTACCTCATTCGGTAGAGTGTAGACACCAGGATCAAGTTTTATATGGTTTTCGACGATATATTCTCCTGCAAGAGCCTGGTTTGAGAAACTCATATCCATAACGCTTGGTGGGTGTCCTTCAGCTGCACCGAGGTTGATCAAGCGGCCTTGGGCCAGAAGGAATATTTTCCGACCATCTTCAAGAGTGTATTCCTCGACGAATTCTCGCACGCTCCGTTTTGTTTCGGACATCTCCTCAAGTGACTCTACGTTGATTTCAATGTTGAAATGACCAGAATTGGCTACTACGGCACCGTCTTTCATGTTGTCGAAATGGTGCTTGTCGATGGCTTTCATTCCGCCTGTGACTGTAAGGAAGATATCGCCGATGGTACAGGCGTCATTCATGCTCATTACCTGATGCCCGTCCATTACCGCTTCAAGTGCTCTTACCGGGTCAACTTCGCACACGATGGTGTGCGCTCCCATACCTTTTGCGCGCAGCGCAAAACCCTTGCCACACCAGCCGTATCCGATTGTCACTACGGTTTTTCCCGTGATTAGCATGTTAGTTGCCCGAATGATTCCATCGAGAGAGCTCTGACCCGTTCCGTATCGGTTATCGAACATGTGTTTGGTTTGGGAATCGTTGACTGCAACAATCGGGTATCTGAGTTTGCCTTGGCTGTGAAGTGCTTTCAATCTGATGACACCAGTAGTGGTTTCTTCCATTCCTCCGATGACGTCTTTAAGGAGGTGTTGTTTTTCGCTGTGTAACATAGCCACTACGTCGGCCCCATCGTCCATCGTTATCTGTGGACCTGTTTCGACTGTCGCAGACATGTGGTCATAGTATGTCTTAGCATCCTCATCTTTTATTGCGAAAATCGGAATACCTGACTCAACGAGATGGGCGGCTATATCATCCTGAGTCGAAAGGGGATTCGAAGCACACAATGTAAGATCGGCTCCTGCGGCCACGAGGGTGTGCGCAAGGTTGGCTGTTTCTGCTGTGATGTGTAGGCAGCCTGCGAGTTTAATTCCCTTTAACGGTTTTTCTTCGGCAAATCGCTCCTTAATGGTGCGTAGCACTGGCATTTCCCGTTCGGCCCATTCAGCGCGGAGCTTGCCTTTGCCTGCAAGGCTGATGTCTTTGATGTCGTAATTCATATCTTCTCCGGACTTATTCCATAATTATTGGTCAATCAGTTCCATTTGGTCCGGGCGATGGGCGCTTTCAGTCGCCGTCAGCTCAGTGGGTGTAAGTCGTATGAGTTCAATTTCCGCTGCTGGTTGAAGCGGGTGATTTGAAGCGAGTTAATTCAGTGAAAGCTTGGAAGCGTTCACTGATGTCGTTTTCGGTTAGATTTTTTATGCGTTCCAGCCCAAAATCTTCGACAGCGAACGATGCCATTGTGCTGCCAAATATGGTAGCCGTGCGTAGTGATTCTTCGTCAATTTTTTCCACAGATGCCAGGTGTCCCATGAAACCTCCGGCGAAAGAATCCCCGGCTCCGGTTGGATCAATCACTCGTTCCAACGGGTAGGCTGGAGCTGCGAAGGAAAAGGTTTTTCCGAATAGTGACGCACCATATTCCCCCCTTTTGACGACCGTTGAGTTAGGGCCGAGATTCATCACGGCTTTGGCCGCATTTGGTAAATGGTTTTGCCCTGTGAGTTGCCTTACTTCATCTTCATTGATGATAA